>ODAI014578542.1_pt1 | contig 22639 bp, 17 predicted proteins | sample 1539321 | NCBI WGS metagenome assembly ODAI01 (sample SAMN02144231, study PRJEB22623) | gut metagenome | biome: sheep rumen | host: Ovis aries | place: New Zealand | reverse complement strand
TGAGTGCGACCATGGAGGCGGGGATCACCCGATCCCGTTCCGAACTCGGAAGTTAAGCCCGCCGTCGCCGAGAGTACTGCAGCGCCAGGCTGCGGGAGGGTAGGTAGTCGCACTCATGTGGGGCATTTTCATTTGTCCAAAGAGCCCCCTTTGGGGGCTTTCTGCTTATCTAATCAGGTACAATCTACAATCGCAATTCAAAGCAAGCGGATAAACGATGATGAGATTCTTGAAGGCGCATAAGGTTACGTTTGGGTTCATGGCCGTCAACTTCGCGGTGGTGTTCTTGACCTATAGCGTTTTCATAACGTCGAACCACCATTCATGCGATACATATTCCGCACTTGTTCCCGGCGAGCTTGCGCGCGTGTATCTGGGGAACGGAAGGCTCGTTCAATACGGCCTCTTCAGTATGCTCGATGCCGCGGGGCTCAACATATCGAACCGCTTCGCCATTACGCAGATGTTGCTCACGGTAATCAATGCCGTGGGAACGGGCGTGCTTGCGAAACGGTTCTTCGATACGCTTGGCGGGCGCACGCTTGCGCAAGCGGCAATCGTCGATTTCGCGATGCTCGTGCTGGTCGTGAATCCCTGCTATCTGTCGGGTTGGTATTACTGGCCGGAAACATGCATAGCCTCATGCGCGGGCATGACGGTTCTGTTTTTGGCACTGGGTTTCTGGTGTGCGCCGGCGAAGCGCTGGCCTGGCAAAATCGCATGTCTTGTGTTCGTGGTGCTTGTTACGTGCATGTACCAGGTGTACCTCGAGCTGTTCCTCGGCGTTGCGGTTGCCTACACCCTGCTGGAGCATGGGTTTGCTGCTACGAGGCGGTGCATAGCCGAGCTGTTCCAAATCATCGGGATATGCGCGATCGGCGGCATTGCGAGCATTGCGGCCATAGCTGCGATAGGCGCCTTGGGGGTGGAGGTGTCGCGTGCAAGCGCAGCGGCTTCGATGGGCCTTGGAGAACGCGTCGCGAACGTGTTGTCGTTCCAAGACGACATCGTGCTCACGCTCTACGGAATGCTGCCGTTCGGGTTCGGCCTGTTCATGTGGGCCGCTCCGATTGTCGGCGCGACGGTAATCGCATTGCGTGATGGAAAGAAGCCGAAGGCGCTCGACGTACTGCTTGTGGCGGTGTGCTACATCGGCGTATATGCCGTCGGCTTTGCGCCGAACGTCCTCGCATCGATGTCATGGGTGCAGCCGCGCGTCGTCATAGGCGTGTTCAACGTCATCGTGCTCTCGGCGATTCTGTACGCATACGCATCGCGCGGCTCTCGGACGAGCGCGAGCCTCGGTGCTGTGATCGCGGCGATTCTCCTCGTAGTCATGATGGCGAAGGTCGTCGATATTCAGGCCAATACGATCCGCAGCAACGCCTACGACGACTACGAGCTTTCTGCAATTGCGGCAGAGCTTCGAGACCATGAGGCCCAAACCGGCAAGGACGTCGGACGCGTCCGCTACTGCTACGACTCCGAACGCGTCACATCGTACCCGGGCGTCGGCTACGTGGTGTACGACATGAACGACCGCGCCATGAACGTGAGCTATTTCTTCTCGTGGGCGTTGCGAGATGTGCTTGGAGAACCGAGCCTGGCCGTCGAGCCCATGGACGAAGCCGAACGCGCACGCGTGTTCGGCGATGCCGAGTGGGCGCGGTTCGATATCGGCGAACAAGTTCGTTTCGACGGCGATACCATGTACGTCGCTCTCTACTGACGAGGGGCTGTGATGTAGCTGTGCATGCAAGCGGGTCGAAAAAGCGTTACCTGCTCATAGGGGGGACGGGTTTTCTTGGAAGCGCCCTCGCCCGCCGGCTCAAGTCCGAGGCGGACGTCGCCGTCTTCGCGCGCGCCTCTTCGGGTGCGGGCTTCGACGGCCTCATCCGGGGGGATTTTGCGAAGACGGAGGACTTCTCCCCCTATCTCGAGGGCGTCGACTGCGTGTATCACCTCGTCAACCTCGTAAATCCCCACAAAGCGGGAGACCTTGCGCACGACGAGGCGTTGCGTGTCCTCGCTCCGACGCGCCGCCTTTTCGACGCATGTCGCTGGCAGGGCGTTTCGAAGGTCGTGTTCGTCTCGTCGGGTGGCACGGTGTACGGGCGTCAGGAGTCGTTGCCGATTCCGGAGACGGCAACCGGCGTGCCGACGAACGCGTACGGCCAGGAAAAGCAGCTCATCGAGCGGTGGATTCTCGATAATGCCCAAGACCTCGATTACAGGATCGTGCGCTTGGCCAACCCCTACGGTCCGCGGGCCGATTATTCGAAGGGGTCGGGCGTCGTCGAGATGTTCTTGAAGAGGGCGCTCGCAGGACAGCCGGTTCAGCTTCTCGGGGACGGCTCCGCGGTGAAAGACTACCTCTATATCGACGATGCAGTCGAGGCGATGCTTGCCATCGAGCGTTACGGGGGCAAAGAGCGCGTGTTCAATCTGGGTTCGGGCGTCGGAAGCTCGCTTGCCGACCTGATCCGCTCCATCGAGCAAGTCGTCGGGCATCCGCTCGACGTCGAACGGCTCGAGGGGCGCAGCTACGACGTGAGCTACGTGCTCGACATGGGCTTGTACGAACGCGAGGTCGGCCCTCTTGCCATGCGGTCCCTGCAAGAGGGCGTTGCGGAAACGGCCCGCTTGATGGCTGCTGTGTAAAGCATGTCGATGTTCCGGGAACGGTGGACTCATAGCCTACAATATATGAATCGTTGAATAATCATTCGCCATACGCGGCGATCGAGGAAAGACGGGAATGGGTTTACAGTTTTCACGGCGCACGGCGCTTCTCATACTCTGGGATATCGCCGCGACGTTTCTGGCATATTTTCTCGCCTCGCTGCTCACCGAGCTCGTAGACCTTGTGTTCTCCTCGCGCGAGATCTTCTTCGTGCTCGGAACGGCCGTCGTTGTTAATCTTTTGACATTTGCCCTGTTCAGACTCTATAACAGTCTCTGGGAATATGCGTCCATCGACGAAGTGCTTCGTTTCGTGCTTGCCGTCGTCATCAGCACGCTCGTGACGGCGGTCGTGCTCTGGATGTTGGGAAAATGGCTCCCCATCAGGGTCTACTTCGTAGCCATGTTCTTGATGATATTCTTCGTCGGCGGTTCGCGCATGCTGTTCCGCATATTGAAGTCGAAACGCTACGCATTCGAGCCGCAAAGCGCCCACGTGCCCAGTCCGCGGACGCTCGTTGTGGGCGCGGGCGAGACCGGCTCTCTGGCGATTGCCCGCATGTCGTCGAAGGACCCGCTCATGCCGGGTACGCCCATCGTGGCCGTCGACGACAACCCCGCGAAGCGCGGCAAGCGCATCCACAACGTGCGCGTCATCGGATCGAGCGACGACATCGTCGATTTGGTGAGGCGCTACGACATCGAGCAGATCGTCGTGGCGACGCCGGGCGCCACCGTCGAGCAGCGCAAGCGCATCTACGGCATATGCACCCAGACGAACTGTCAGCTGCGCACGCTTCCGAACGTGCGCGAGTTGCGCGAGGACGAGATCTCGGGCATATCGCTTCGCGAGGTCGACGTGGCCGATTTGCTCGGGCGTGAGGAGGTCGTGCTCAACACGAGCCGCGTATGCGGCTACATTTCCGGAGAGACGATTCTCGTAACGGGCGGTGGCGGCTCGATCGGCTCCGAACTATGTCGGCAGATGTGCCTCGTCGACCCTAAGAGGATCGTCGTTTTCGACATGTACGAAAACGACGCCTACCTGCTCGCCAACGACATCCGCCGAAACTATCCTTCCATCGATTGCGTCGTCGAGATCGGCAGCGTGTGCGACGAGCCGCGCTTGCGCAGCGTGTTCGAGAAGTACCGTCCCTCGGCCGTGTTCCATGCCGCGGCGCACAAGCACGTTCCGCTCATGGAGATGTGCCCGCGCGAAGCCATCCAGAACAACGTGTTCGGAACGCTGAACACGGTGCAGCTCGCGGACGAGTACCACGTGCGTCGGTTCATCTTCATCAGCACCGACAAAGCCGTCAACCCGACATCGGTCATGGGCGCGACCAAGCGCATGGGCGAGATGGTCGTGCAGCATTACGCGCAGGAGTCCGAGACCGTTTTCGCGGCGGTGCGGTTCGGCAACGTGCTCGGTTCGAACGGGTCGGTCATTCCCATATTCAAGAAGCAGATCGCCACGGGCGGGCCCGTAACGGTCACCCATCCCGACATCGAGCGCTTCTTCATGACCATCCCCGAAGCGTCCCGTCTTGTCATCCAGGCGGGCGGCATGGCCCGCGGCGGCGAGATATTCATCCTGGACATGGGCGATCCCGTGAAGATCGTCGATTTGGCGAAGAGCTTGATCACGTTGTCCGGCTTGCGCGTGGACGAAGACATCAAGATCGAGTACACGGGGCTCCGTCCGGGCGAGAAGATGTACGAGGAGCTCCTCATGGACGAGGAGAACACGTTGCCGACCGACATGAAGGGCATCATGATCTCCACCGGCCGCGAGGTCGAGTTCGAGGAAGTCGCCTCCAAGCTCGACGATTTGCGCGAGGGGATCGCCGCGGGCGATCGAGAGGCCCTCGAGGCGCTCAAACGCTCGGTGCCGACCTATACCGAGACGCGCAACGATTAGCGGCGGAACGGCTCGATGAACCTGGAATCCCTGTTCCGCACCGCATGGTCCCGTGCGCTATGCGCGCTCGTCATCGTCGTTGTCGTTGCCTTGGTTTCGCTGGCCGCATCCCAGAACGCATCGCTCGACGACGATTACACCATCGCCCTTTCCCTGAGCGGGATGTACCCGGGAAGCGGTTTGTGCCTGTTCGTAAACGGGGTGCTGTCCTGCCTGGTCGCCTCCTTGAACGCGCTCGTGCCCGACATGAACGCGTTCTATGCGGTCGAGTTCGCGGTGTTCCTGCTGTCTCTCGGGCTGTTTTCCTTCGCCGCGTTGACGTACCTCGGCTCGAAATCGCAGGGCCTGCTCGTCATCGGGGCCGTCATCGTGCTCCTCGCGCCTGGGTGCACCTTTGACAAGAACTTCACGGTCGTGGCTGCGTTCGCTACGTTGGCGGGAGCGTTTCTCGTGGTTTCCCAGGTGGGCGTTGCGCGCCCGTCGCGCGGCTTGGCATGCGCGGGGGTGCTGCTCTGCCTCTGCGGCTTCCTGCTGCGCATCCAATCGTTCCTGCTCGCGTTGCCGTTCTTTGCGCTGGCGCTTGCCGTGCGAATTCTGAAAGCGCGCGAGGAGGGCGTGCTCTCGCGGGACAGGCTCCTCGGCGACTTGCTCGTGCCCGCAGCCGCACTCATCGTGTTGTGCGGTGCCTGCATGGCGGCGGACGCGCTTTTGTGGGACGATCAGCCGTGGAAGTACTGGTCTGACTACAACGTCGCCCGCACCATGCTCAGCGACTACCCCATGCCCCCCTACGCCGCTGCAGAAGGCGAGCTTGCGGATTTGGGCGTGAGCGAGCTTGACTACCGATTCGCGCTCACGTGGAGGACGGGCGACCCCGATTTCTTCACGCTCGAGCGCATGCAGGGCCTCGCCGCCCTATCGGGTGCGACGGAATTTGCCGGCATGCGGGCTCTTCTGTCCGGATTGACAAGCGTTACGGTCAAGGATTGGCACGTTGCGCTCGCCTTCGCCGTCGTTCTCCTCGTCGTCGTTCTCGCCAAGATGCGGACGGGACGCATCGGCCGCGTCCCGCTCCTCGGGGCGGTGGCGGTCACCGCAGCCGGGTTCGCCGCTTGCGCCGTGTTCGTGTACGTGGGGAGGGCGCCTACGCGGGTCGTGTACCCGGTTTGGGCTTTCGCGCTGGCAGCCGTCGCACTTGCGGTCAGCGCGCCGTCTTCGGGGTCGAACGGCACGGAAACGTGGAAGAGGGTTTCCCGGGCTGCTGGGTCGGTCTCGGGCATCGCCTGCGCGGCGGCGCTCGTGTTTTTCGCGGCGTCGGCCCAACCGAGCGTCGACGCGTTCGCGCACGCGGTCGCCGGCGACCGCAGCCCATACGCGGGCGGTTCGAGCGTCGCTTCGTACATCCACGAGCACGAAGGCCCGTTCGTCATGGACGTCTTCACGATGGCTGATTTCGAATACGATTACGGGTTGCGCGACCTGCCCGTCCAAGACGACTTGCTTCGCTGCATAAGCCTTGGCGGCTGGACGGCCGGGGCGCCGTACATTGCGGAGCGGAATGCGGAGATGGGGCTCGCGAATCCCATGAGGGATATCGCGGTCAACGGGGAAGCGCGTTTCGTCACGAGCACCGACGGCTACGCATCGGAGCTCGAGTCGTATCTCGAGCAGCACTACTACGACGACGTGTCATGTGAGTTAGCCGATTCTTTCGTGACGGACAAGGGCACGACGTACAATGTATACCACTACACGGTCGGGTTGTCGTCGAAGTCGACGTAAGGCCCGATGCCGCTTTGCCGCATGGGAGCCGGCGGGAGCGCGTACAGACGATTGGAGAAATGGGCCCGCATGAAGGTATCGGTTGTCATTCCATGCTATTACTCGGAGGCCATGATCGCAAAAGTGGTACGGCTGACGCGAGACGAGCTGAAAAAGGGCGGGTTCGATTACGAGTTCGTCCTCGTGAACGACGGCTCGACGGACGGCACGTTCGAGCAGATCGAGATGCTCTGCTCGGAAGACGACGCCATCGTCGGCATAGACTGCACGAAGAACCTCGGCCAGCATGCGGCCCTGATGGCGGGGTTGCAGCATGTGGACGGCGAGCTGGTCATGCTCATGGACGACGACATGCAGACGCACCCGTCGCAGTGCCTCACCCTCATACAGGCGATAATCGACCATCCCGAGTGCGACATCGTGTTCGCGTCGTGGCGTGTCCATAGGGAGTCGCTTTGGCGACGCCTCGGGTCGCGGTTCGCGACGTGGTCGATGCGCGTGATGACCGGACGCCCGAAGGGCATTTACTCGGGGAGCTTCGTCGTCATGCGCAAATGCATCCGCGACGAGGTCGTTCGCTATACGGGACCGTATCCGTACGTGCACGGGCTGCTGTTCCGCGCGTCCGACCGCATGATGAACGTCGAGGTCGAGCATTACGAGCGGGCGGTGGGGTCGTCCGGCTACACTATGAAAAGCCTGATAAAGCTCTGGGCATCGGTGCTCGGGTTTTCCATGCTGCCCTTGCGCGCCTGCTCGATAATGGGCGCCGTCCTCGGCGTGATAGGAATCGTCTCGGCAATCGCCGTCGCCATCCAAAGGGTGCTCGACCCCACGATGCAGATGGGCTGGCCGTCGCTCATGGCCGTCATGCTCATCTGCTCGGGCCTGATCTTGCTGTCGCTCGGGATTATCGGCGAGTACCTGGGCAGGTTGTTCATGACGGCGAACAAGGCCCCGCAGTACGTTGTCCGGACTGTTGTAGACAATCGCGATAGGGAAGGTGTCCTGCGATGACCTGCCACAATCTCGTCGTTCTCGGCGGCCTCGAAGAATTCACGCCCCTTGTCGCCCTGGCGTGCGATAGAGGCATCCGCACCATCGTCATCGACGGGTACTCGCGAGGGCCGGCAAAGCGCCTTTCGGTCGAGCGGGGTGGTGCCGCATACAATATCGATATCCGGGACATAGACGCGATTGCCGAGGTCGTTCGTGCGGAGCATGCGGACGCGATCACGACCGCCTATTCGGACGTGCTGCTCGAGTGCGCCGTGCAGGTGGCGGATCGCACGGGGCTGCCGTGCCACCTGACGCCCGACCAGCTTCCGTACTACCGCGACAAGGACGTCATCAACGAGACGCTCGAACGGGCGGGCATTCCCGGCCCCAAGAGCGCGGTCCTCGAAGAGGGGTTTACCGAGCGCGACCTGGAGGGACTTTCGTTCCCTCTCGTCGTGAAGCCGATCGACCTGTACGGATGCCGCGGCTTGTTTCTGACCAACGGAATCGACGAGATCCGCGCATGTTTCCAGGACGCCCGGAAGGGCTCGTCGAGGAGCGCCGTACTCGTCGAGGAGTACGTCGGCGATCCCGAATTCAACGCGCAGGCGCTCGTCCGCGACGGCGTCGTGCACGTCATCGGCATAGCCGACCGCGAGAAGACCGTGCACGTTTCGGGCGAGCTGCCGCCGGGAACGCGCAACGTCTATCCCTCTCGTTACATGCAGGACGTGTACGAGCCGGCGCTTGCAGCCATGAGCGCCTACGTCCGCGAGACGGGGCAGACGTCGGGTCCTCTTGCCATGCAGTTCTATTGGAGCCCGGAGCGGGGCTTGCAGGTCGGCGAGGTGGCGGCGCGCTTTCTCGGCTACGAGCACGAGCTCATAGCATACGCATGCGGCTTTTCGGTCGAGGAGCTGCTGTTGGCCGCCGCCTACGACGACGAGGCGATCGAAGAACAGCTCGCGTGCGGCGACCCGTTCGGGCGCCGCATCGCCGCGGTCCTCTACTTCTATGCGCGTGACGGCGTCGTCGGCGATCTGAGCAGCGCCCGCGCCGTGGCCGAGCGGCCCGATGTGGAGTACGGGCAGCTTTTCTACGAGGTGGGCGACCGAATCGGCTCTCCGCAGAAGATGCCCTACGTTGCCCGCTTCTTCGTCGTGGACGAGGACCGCGACGTCGTCGACCGCGTGTCGACCGAGATCTTCGAGGAAATTCGGATTCCCGATGCGGCAGGCGAGGAGCTGCTGTACCGCAATCGGGTCGAAGGCCTGGCGTAGATGCGAGACGCGCAGAACGGGCCCGACATGGGAGCGGGCGCCCCGCGAAGCGGGCGCGGATCGACGAGGGCCGTCGTGCTCATGGCCCTGCACGTGCTCTTGTTCGTGTTCTCCCTTTCCGGGTTCTTCAGCAAGAGCGCTGCGGCGCAGCCGTTCATGAGCGTCGAGTTCGTGGCGCTTTACGCGGGAATGCTGTTCATCCTGGCCGTTTACGCTGTCGGCTGGCAGCAGATACTTAAGCGCCTGCCGTTGACGGTCGCGTTCGCGAACAAGGCGATCACGATCGTTTGGGGCATCGTGTGGGGCGTCCTCTTCTTCGGCGAGACGCTCACGTGGCAGATGGTTGTCGGGGCCTGCATCGTGATCGCGGGCGTCGTGCTGTTCTCGATCGCCGACGGCGAAGACCAACGCGAGGCCGACGGAAAGGCGGCGGACTCGTGATGCTCTATGCCGCCATATACCTCACAGGCGTGTTCATCGCGGCGGTGTCCCAGGTCATGCTCAAGAAGGCCGCGCAGAAATCGTACGGGTCCATCGTGCAGGAGTACTTGAACCCGCTCGTCATCTGCGCATACGCGTTGTTCTTCCTGACGACGCTCATGACGATATACGCGTACAAGGAGGTCCCGCTTTCTCTTGGGCCGATATTCGAGGCGACGAGCTACATATACGTGACGGCGTTCGGCGTTCTCGTCTTCAAGGAGAAGATGGGCAAGAAGAAGGCCCTGGCGCTCGCGCTCATCGTGCTTGGAATAGTCGTGTACGCGACGGGCGTTTAGGGTCGGTGCGCTAGAATCGTCGTACCGTAATTGATGCGAGGAGGCAAAACGACAATGCGCGCACCGGTGGTCTGGTTCGTCGTCCCCTGCTACAACGAGGAAGCGGTGCTTCCCCAGACTGCGCCGCTGTTCCTTCGACAGGTCGATCGGCTCGTCGGCGAGGGGCGAGCCGACGCGTCGAGCCGGATCCTCTTCGTCGACGACGGGTCGTCGGACGGGACGTGGGCTGCAATAGAGGCGCTGTCGGCCAGCGACCCGCGCTTCGTCGGCTTGTCGCTCTCGCGCAACAGGGGGCACCAAAATGCGCTGCTCGCCGGTCTCATGGAGGCGAAAGAGCATTGCGATGCGGCGATTTCGGCGGATTGCGACGGGCAGGACGACATCACCGTCTCGCGCGACATGATCGATGCGTTTTTGGATGGCAACGACGTGGTCTACGGCGTGCGCTCCAAGCGTGACACCGACACGGCCTTCAAGAGGACGAGCGCCGAGAAGTTCTACACGCTCATGAACGCGCTCGGCGCCGAGGTCGTGTTCAACCATGCCGACTACCGTCTCATGAGCCGCCGTGCGCTCGAGGGACTTTCCCAGTTCAGCGAAGTGAACCTGTTCCTTCGCGGCCTCGTCCCCCTCGTCGGCTTTCCCTCGACGACGGTCGAGTACGAGCGAGCCGAGCGCATGGCGGGCGAGAGCCATTATCCGCTGAGCAAGATGCTGCATCTTGCCGTCGACGGCATCACGTCGCTCTCGATAAAGCCCATCAGGATAATCGCCGGCCTCGGCATCGTCTTCAGCCTGGTCGGTCTCATAGGCGTGGTATGGGCGATCGTCGCGTTCGCCTTGGGCAGTACGGTTGCGGGCTGGGCGAGCATGCTGTGCGTCGTGAGCCTCATCGGGGGCTTGCAGCTTCTCAGCCTCGGCGTCATCGGCGAATACATCGGCAAGATCTACCTCGAGGTCAAACGGCGACCGCGTTACCTCGTGAAAGAGCGCACATGGGACGAGGGTTCCGACCTCGACTAGCCTCCCGAGGCGCCCCGCCCGCCACCCGCACCCCGCAGCACGGCGCCGCCCCTCCCGGCCTATCGGGAGCTGCGAGGAGCAAAGGCGCAGCGGTTGGGCCCGCGCTGTCTGAGCTGCGAAGCAGCGAGTTCGCGGGCCTGCTGCGCCTGGGCGACGAGCGGTTAGCTCCCCGAGGCCGGGAGGGGCGGCGCCGTGCTGCGGGGTGCGGGTGGCGGGCGGCGGCGACTTAGGGTGGGGCGCGTCGGCCATATCGTTTACAATGTAAAGGTTGGAAAGGCGCCGCGAATCGGGCGTTTCGACATGATTGAGGAGAGTGCACCATGGCTGATTACGATTACCTCGTCGTGGGTGCCGGGCTCACCGGCGCCGTGTTCGCCCACGAGGCGCGCAAGGCCGGCAAGACCTGCCTGGTCATCGACCGGCGCGACCACGTCGCGGGCAACGTCTACACCGAGGAGGTCGAGGGGATCCAGGTCCACCGCTACGGCGCGCACATCTTCCACACGTCGCTGCGCAACGTCTGGGCCTACGTGAACCGGTTCGCCGAGTTCAACAACTACGTCAACAGCCCCGTCGCCCGCTTCGGCGACGAGGTCTACAACATGCCGTTCAACATGAACACGTTCTCGCGCATGTGGGGCGTGGCCACGCCCGCCGAGGCGAAGGCCAAGATCGCCGAGCAGATCGCCGCCGAGGGGATCGGCGAGCCGCACAACCTCGAGGAGCAGGCGCTCTCGCTGGTGGGCCGCGACATCTTCGAGAAGCTCGTGAAGGGCTACACCGAGAAGCAGTGGGGGCGCGACTGCGCCGACCTGCCGGCGTCGATCATCAAGCGACTGCCGTGCCGCTTCACCTACGACAACAACTACTTCAACGACCGCTGGCAGGGCATCCCCGTCGGCGGCTACACGGCCATGGTCGAGCGCATGCTCGAGGGCGTCGAGGTGAGGCTCGGCGTCGAGGACCGCGACCTCGTGGCCGCCCGCCCCGACGTCGCCGCGCGCACGGTCTACTGCGGCCCCATCGACGCGTTCTACGACTACAGGCTCGGCAACCTCGAGTACCGCTCGCTGCGCTTCGAGACCGAGGTCCTCGACGAGGAGAACCACCAGGGCGTCGCCGTCGTGAACTACACCGCGCGCGACGTGCCCTACACGCGCGTCATCGAGCACAAGCACTTCGAGTTCGGCACGCAGCCCAAGACGGTCGTCACGCGCGAGTACCCGGCCGACTGGCACCCGGGCGACGAGCCGTACTACCCGATCAACGACGAGCGCAACACCAGGCTCTACCGCGAGTACCGCGAGCTCGCCGAGGCGGAGGGCGACGTCGTGTTCGCGGGGCGCCTGGGCGGCTACAAGTACTACGACATGGACAAGGCGATCGCCGCCGCCTTCGACCTGGTCGAGGCCGAGCTGGGGGTTCTGCTGTAGCGACATGCTCACACGAAACCAGTTCAACGTCCTGTCGTCGATCGCCGTGGGCGGACCCCGGCCTCAGCGCGCGATAGCCGCAGATGCGGGCATATCGCTCGGCAGCGTGAACTCCGCATTTCGGGAGTTGAAGGACGCTGGGATGCTGAACGCCCGCGGGGCCCTCACCGCCGACGGTGAAAAGGCGCTCGACCCTTACCGGGTCGAGAACGCCGTCGTCATGGCCGCCGGAATGCCGAGCCAATCGGCCCCGTTGCTGTGCGATATCCCCATGGGCCTTCTCCGCGTACGCGGAGAAGTGCTTATAGAGCGGCAAATCCGCCAGCTCCACGAAGCGGGCATTGCGGATGTGATCGTCGTGGTCGGCTACATGAAAGAGCGGTTCTTCTACCTCGAAGACGAGCTGGGCGTCGAGATTCGCGTGAGCGAAGACTACGCCGTGCGCAACAACAACTCGACGCTGCACCTCGTGCGGGAGAGCCTGGGGAACACCTATATCTGCTCGGCAGACGACTACTTCACGGAAAACGTGTTCGAGCCGTATGTCTACAAGGCGTATTACCCGGCGGTGTTCTTCGAGGGGCCGACCGACGAGTACCTGCTCACCGTCGGCACCGGGAAGCGCATTACGCGGGTGTCGGCTGGAGGCCAGGGCGGCTACGGCATGCTCGGCCATGCGTATTTCGACCGCGCGTTCTCGCGGGCGTTCGTCGATATTCTCGAGCGGGAGTACGGCCGCCTCGGGACTGCGGGCAAGCTTTGGGAGGACCTGTATGCCGAGCACGCCGGCGAGCTCGATATGGTCATGCGCCCGTACGAAGCGGGCGTGATCTACGAGTTCGACTCGCTCGACGAGCTCGGCGATTTCGATCCGCGGTTCATAGAGAACGTCGACGCGTCCATACTCGGCAACATATGTCGCACGTTGGATGCGAAGCCCGAAGAGGTCACCGATATCCATCCGATCAACCAGGGCCTCACGAACTTGTCGTTTTCGTTTCGGTGCAACGGCGGGCGGTACGTGTACCGTCATCCCGTGAGGCGCAGGGAGACCTCCATCAACCGCGAGAGCGAGGCGTTCTCGCAGGGGGTTGCGCGCGATTTGGGGCTTGACGGGTCCTACATTTACGAAGACCCCGAGCTCGGTTGGAAAATTGCCCGCTATCTGGACGATTGCGCATATCTCGACTATCACGATCGCCAGCAGGTGTCCCAGGCGCTCTCGATGCTGCGCACGCTGCATCGAAGCGACGCGACGTCGCGATGGCGCTTTGACGTCCATGAGACGACGAAGCAGCTCATCGCGGCGCTCGAGGACGAACGGCGCACGTCGTTCAAGGGGTTCGACGAACTCGTCGGCCTCATGGACGACCTTGCATGCCGCACAGGCGCCGACGGCGTGAGCCCCTGCCTGTGCCACAACGACTGCTACGCGATGAACATCCTCGTGTCGGACGGCACGATGCACCTGGTCGACTGGGAGTATTCGGGCATGTCCGACTACGCAAGCGACCTGGGGGCGTTCATTTGCTGCTCGGACTACACGTACGATCAGGCGCTTGAAGTTCTCGAGGTGTACTTCGAACGCCGTCCATCGCCTGGAGAGCTCGCCCATTGCCTCGCGTACATTGCGTTGGCAAGTTGCTGCTGGTTCGTGTGGGCGCTGGCGAAGGAGGCCCGAGGGGCATCGGTGGGCGAGTCGCTCTACCGATGGTATCGGAGCGCGAAACTATACGGTCGGAAAGCCATCGAAGCGTACGAAACGCTAGAAGGGATTGCCAAAGGTGAAGCCTAAAGTCTCGATAATCATCCCGGTGTACAATTGCGCCGACACGCTCGCCCATGCCGCGGCTTGCGCGCTTGATCAAACCGAGCCCAACATCCAGCTCGTTCTCGTCGACGACGGCTCGACCGACGGGAGCGCTGCCGTCGCGGAGGGGATTGCGGCTTCCGACAAGCGAGTGACGTTCGTTCGACACGACGCGAACCGCGGCCGGCTCGAAGCGCGCCGGACGGGGCTTTTGCACGCGGACGGCGAATTCACCATGTTCCTCGATGCGGACGACGAGCTGCTGACCGATGCGGTCGCGCAGATGCTCGAAGTGCAAGACGGCGTATACGACGTCGTGCACTTCGGGTTCGAGCTCCGTTACGCTTACGCGGAGTCCCCCGAGAACAAGCAGGCCGATTTCGACTACTGCCAACCTCCGGCGGCGACGGGGCGTGGGGACGAGGTCACGCATATCGTGTTCCGCGATCGCCGCGGTCCGTGGAGCCTGTGCGGCAAGCTCATGCGCACGCGCCTGCTTCGCGAGGCCATCGTGCACATTCCCGTCGCGCGCATGCAGCAATCCGAGGACGCGTGCCTCTACTTCATTTTCTCGTGCCTTGCGGATTCGTACAAAGGCGTGCCGGGCTACCGCGGCTACGTGTACAACATCGACACGGGCGGCTCGGGCGTCAAGCAGCGAAACATGACCGCCGACCAGCTCCAGAAGAGCTCGTGCTACCGCGACTCCATGGACTGCATCGAGCGTTTCCTGCGCACGACGGGGCGTTGGGACGCGTTGCGCGACGATTTCAGGATCACGTATCGCGAGCACGTGCAAGGCGGCGTGAGCCGCCTGCTCGAACGCGTGGCCGTCTCCGAACGTCCCGCAGGGCTCGATGTGATGATGGACATGTGGCCCCAGGCCGACGTCGTCGACGCGCTTGCGGAGATCGCCTGGTTCTACCCTGCGCAGGCGGTGAACGACATCGCGTCGGCCCGGTCGCTGAAATGCCGGCCGCGGGAAGTGCGGACCGCGGCCGTCTACCACTCGACGATGGGCGTCGGCGGGGCGGAGCGCGTGACCGCGAGCCTCGTGAACCTATGGCATGACATGGGGCTGAACGTCGTCGTGTTCGCGGAGCAGGAGCGCGCGCAGTGCGCTTACGACCTTCCTGCCGACGTGGCGTGGGTGACGCTGCCGAAGTCCATGCCCGCAAAGCGCGGCGCCTACGGGCAACGTGCCCATGTAATCGCAGAGGCGGTGAAGGACTACCGCATCGACGTAATCGTGTACCAGCAGTGGTACCATCAGCTTCTACCTTGGGACATGGTCCTGTTCAAATCGCTGGGCGTGCCGTTCAGCTTGTATTGCCACGCCTCGCTGCGCACGTTCTTCTCCGAAGCGCATGCGTGGGAGTTCGATCAGACGCGCATCTTGCGCCATGCGGACGGCATCGTCGTGCTCAGCGAATTCGACAAGAGATTCTGGGAATCGTTCAACCCGCACGTATGGCAGGTGTACAACCCCGTGACCGTCGAGCCCGAAGCCGCTAACGTCGCGAGCCTTGCAGGCGGCGGAATCGTCTGGGTGGGGCGCCTGTCCAGCTTCGACAAGCAGCCCGAGCAGGCGCTCAGCATCTTCGCGCGCGTGGCCGAGCTCGACGAGAAGTGCACGCTCACCATGGTCGGGCCGGCGCCGTCCGCGCGCATGATGTCGAACTTGAAGGCGCAGGCGCGCGCGCTCGGCATCGATTCGCGCGTCGTGTTCGTCGGCAAGCAGGTCGACGTTGCCGCGTACTTGAGGAAGGCGAGCGTGTACCTGCTCACATCGCGTTTCGAGAGCTACTGCCTGGCGCTTTCGGAGGCGAAGGCGTGCGGCTTGCCCTGCGTCATGTACGAGCTGCCGCACCTGATGCTCACCCAGGGCAATCGCGGCATCGTGCCCGTGCCCCAAGGGGACGTCGAGTCGGCGGCGCAGGAGATCGTCGAACTGCTGAAAGACGGCGAGAAGCGCAAACGGCTCGGCGCGGAGGCGTTCGCGCATATGAGCGAGGTCGCGGCGTTCGACCATCGGGCGTTTTGGGCCGAGGTGTTCTCGAGCCTGGGCGCGGGGAGCGTCGATCGCGGCGACGAGCAGGAAAGACTCGATCCGTATTGGGACGAGATCATGGAAGCTTGCAAGGAGTCGATCGCCAAGGCCGGCAATCCGTCGTTGAAGTCGATGGTGAAGCAACGCGGGCTCGGGCTTGCGCGCAAGGTGTACCACAAGCTGCGCAGGTAACAGCCCGTTCATGGTCTTCTCGTCATCGGTTTTCCTGTTCGCGTTCATGCCGCTTTCGCTCGCGGTGTATTTCTTGCTGCCCTGGCGGTCCTTGCGCAACGTGTGGCTGCTTTTGGTCTCCCTCGTGTTCTACGCGTGGGGCGAGCCCGTCTACGTGGCCCTCATGGTGTTCTCCATCATTGCGAACTGGGGGTTTGCGCTTGGAATCGATCGCTGCGGGCAAGAAGCGCGTTCGGCGGGCAAGTTGCTGCTCGTCTGCGCGGTGGCGGTTAACCTGCTTCTCATCGCCTTTTTCAAGTACGAGGGCTTCCTTGCGGAGAACGTGAACGCGTGCATCGGGGCGGCGGCCGTTCCAAACTTGGAATTGCCGCTTCCCATAGGCATCTCGTTCTACACGCTGCAGGCCCTCTCGTATGTCATCGACGTCTACCGCGGCGAAGTGCACCCTCAGCGAAACGTCCTCTACCTCGGCATGTACGTCGCATGCTTTCCGCAGCTCATCGCAGGTCCTATCGTTCGTTACCAGACGATCGAGGACCAGGTGCTGAACCGGCGCGAAACGCTCGACGGCTTCGCGTGCGGCCTTCGCCTGTTCATCGTCGGCTTGTCGAAGAAGGTGCTTTTGGCGAACGTCGTCGCGGTCCTCGCGACGGACATGCTCGCGAGGGGCGGTTCCGACATCGGCGCCATAGGCGCGTGGGCGGGCCTCGTCGCGTTCTCGTTCCAGATCCTCTTCGATTTCTCCGGATACTCCGACATGGCCATCGGGCTGGGGAAAATGTTCGGTTTCTCCTATCTGAGGAACTTCAACTATCCGTATCTCTCGAAAAGCGGCACCGAATTCTGGCGAAGGTGGCATATGTCCCTCGGGTCGTTCTTCCGCGACTACGTCTACATCCCCCTCGGCGGCAATCGATGCAGCGTCCCGCGATGGGTTTTCAACATCTTCGTCGTATGGTTCCTGACGGGGCTCTGGCATGGCGCGGCCTGGCATTTCGTCATATGGGGCCTGTTCTACGGCGTGCTGCTCGTCGCAGAGAAGCTCTTCCTCTTGAAGGCGGTGCGGAAGCTGCCTGCAATTGCGCAGCATCTGTACGGAATCGTCGTGTTTCTGTTCGGTTGGCTGCTGTTCTGGGCGGAAGACATGGGGCAGTTCACGGGCTTGCTTTGGGCCCTCGTCGGAGGGTATGGCGTATCGGGCGCTTCGACGGCGTGGGAGCTGTTCGCCTGGACGTACGTCCCCGTGTTCCTCGTGTGCGCCGTTGCCTCCACCCCGGTCGTTCCGTACGTGCGGTCGCGATTGCTGCAATGGGGGACGGGCGAGGGGCCATCGGGGCCGTTCATGAAGGTGGACCTTCCCGCAGAAAAACGCTTTGGAACGAATGGCCTGTGCTCGTTCGACCTGTCGGGCGTGGGCGACCCGGCGAAGCGCCGCGCGCTCGAATGCGTCGCGTTCGGCGTCGATTTGGCTTTGCTGGCGCTGCTGATCCTGTCCGTCGCATCGGTTGCGTCGGGCTCGTTCAACCCGTTCATCTATTTCAGGTTCTGAGGAGCGGCGATGTCACGCGTACGAGACATAGCGATCATCGTGCTCGCCGGGGTCGTGCTCCTGTCGGTGGTCGGGGCGGTCGCGCTCGCGAAGCTGGGCGTTTCGCTTCCATCGTGGACGAACGTTGGCGTCGAGGAGTCGGCGCTCGAGGGGGAGTACCACCAGGGCCGCCCCGTCTTGTCCTTGTCGGCCGTTTCGTCTGGCGAGTTCCAGCAGAAGGCCGAGGCGTATTGCGCCGACCATGTCCCCTTGCGCAATCAGGCGCTCATCGGCAGCGCGGCGCTGCAACGGCAGTCGGCGGCTTTGATGGCTGCGCTTTTGGGCACCGACTGCTATCCGACGTTTTTCGGGTCTGAATACGCCTACGTCGGTCGAGCTGACGCCCTGATCGAGATTCCCGGCAAGAAGACCGACCAGCTCGAGAAGCTCTCCGAGTTTGCCGAGGGGCTATCGGATGTGGCCGACCGCTATCCCGGCAAGCGCTTCGTCGTGCTCGTGCCGGAGCACGGTCCCGGTTCGAGCATCAATCCGCTCGTCAGCCTGGTCGCCGATCCGTTCGCGTCGGATGAGGCGATAGGGGTGCTGGCCGAGGGCTTGTCCGGCCATCCCAACGTCTTTTTCGGCACCGACGAGGGGACTTACGATACGCTCGGCGATTACTTCCATTGCTACTACCGGACCGATCACCATTGGAACGCCCGTGGTGCGGCGTCCGTCTACAATGCCGGAGCCGAGAAGGCCGGTCTGCCATTGTTCGATTACGGGGAGGACGTGCCTGTCGAGGGGCCGGCGTTCTCGGGGTCGCACGCACGGTTCGGGCGAGACCTCGTTGCAGAGCAGCCGTTCGATACGTCGAGCCGGTTCGCGGACGTGTCGATCGAGCTTGACGACGGCACGGTCATCGATGGCGACGACCACGCCTTCTTCGACGGGCGCGGCGACCTTGCTCGCTATCAGTTCTACGAATGCTACTACACGCATGGCGTCGAATACTCAGGTCCAGGTCGGGGGACGGCGTTGCTCGTCTGCGATTCGTACGGATATGCGCTCGGCCGCATCGTCGCGAAGCAATACGAGACCGTGCACTACCGCGAGGACTTGTACTTCGAGACGACGGAGGGCAACTTGGCCGATCGCATCGAGGAGCTCGATCCCGACGACGTGATTATCGCCGCCGCCTTATCCGACTACTGCAGCCAGACGACGCGCATTCCCGACTATTTCGAGTGATGCATCCCCATGCCAAGACGTATGCACAGCTGCTCCCGTTCCTGTGCGAGGCCTACAGCGACTGGGCCGATGACGTGCGCGACGGCGAATACCCCGAGGACAAGCACGGCTACCACATGGATCCCGAAGAGCTCGAGAAGTTCAACGAGATGATGGCCAAGTTCGAGGGCTAGTCACACGATTGCCCATGCTAGTTGGGTGGCGCAGTCCAGCGCGCCACCCGATTGGATGATGCGAGCGATGCAAAGGGGACGGGTGCAGCGTATCATTGCACCCGTCCCCTGGCATCGCTCGCATCATCTTACAGCCCTTCAGCGGTGGGATGCGCCTTGCAGAACGCTTCGGGATTCGCGAGCAGCTCGTCGAGGAAGCGCCGGTAATCGTTGTCGAGCAACCCTTCCGCGAACTGCCCGGCGTCGATGGCCTCCTTCATCTCGCGCGCCCATCTCTCGGCGAACTCCAAGTGCGCTTCGGGGGCGATGCGCTTGTAGTTCCAAAGATAGCCGTCGAACTTCGTGACGTTCAGCAGCGGGGCGAACGTCCGCACCGTTGATGCGTCCTGCTGGCCCAAAAACGCGAACGTGCGCTCGTATTCCCCGCAGATGGCGAACGCTTTGTCGCCCTTGTTGCTCGAAGACCCCTCGTTGTCGAGCCGGTAATGCAGGTACCCGTCCTTGAGGAGCACGACGGTACGGGCGGCAATCCAATAGCGATGCACGAACGACGTGTCCTGGAACGCGGCGCCCGGCGTCGGGCTGAACCAGATGCCGTTGTCGACGATGACGCTGCGGCGATACAGCGCCGACCAGATGGCGGGCCTCACGCGCACGATGTCGGCATGGTCGCCAGGTGCGAAGGGCGTGTCGTAGGGGAATGCGTCGTAGATGCGTTCGAGTTTGTCGCGGCGACGCGAGCTGGCGTGGATGTAGAAGTTGCTCTTCACGAGGTCGACGCCGAATCGTTCGGCGGCGGCGACATACGTTTCGAACATGCGCTCGTCTGCGAAATCGTCCGGCTCGCATATGCCCATCCATGTGCCGCGAGCGGTGCGGATTCCCCAATTCATGGAATCGCCGTAGCCCGAGTTCGCTTTCGTGACGACCCGGATGCGCGGGTCGCGCGCCCTGTAGTCGGCGATGACGAGGGGGGCGTCGTTTGTGGAGCCGTCGTCGATGCAGATGATTTCCATGTTTGCAAGCGTTTGCCCCACGAGCGAGTCCAGGCATTTCCTAAGGAACGGCTCCGGCGTGTTGTATATGGGAACGAGCACCGAGACCTTCGGGTTCGACGGGTCGAACGGCTCGCGTGCAAGCTGCGATTCCTGCTCGCCCGATTTCAAGCCCAACCGTTGCGTGGCGAGAGACGCGATGCGTTCGCCTGCCGTTTGCGCGAAATCCGCGATGCCGTAGGCGCCGATGCGCCATGAGGCAAGCGAGGCGGAAAGGGTCTTCTGGTCGACGGCGAGGCGGCCGTCGCGATCGGCGTCCATGACGATTTCGAAAAGCTGCGCGCTGCGCGGATTTCTCGCGATGCCGACAAGCTGCTCGTCGGAGCAGTTGGAAAGCCAGATGTCGCGCATTTCGCGAACGAACCGCGCGCGGTCTTCGCCTTGCTGGCGCAGCGCGGCGTACAAGACGTATCCCACCGACCAGTCGACGAGCTCGGTTGCGTAGCGTTCGAGAAGGCCGAGGCGCCTCCACGTCTCGAAGATGCGCCCCATCATGGCGAGGTCGAGCTCGATTTTGCGCGGCGTCTCCTTGCGTGCCGTGTCCATGAGCGAGCCGCCGTGCGATTGAAAGTAGTTGTAGAGCTTGTCGGAAATGAGCTTAACGCCATTTGCCTGGGGATACAGTTCGAATATGAACACCTCGTCCTCGCCGAAGCGCAACGACTCGTCGAACTTGATCGAACGGTCGGCAAGCAGCTGGCGGCGGGCGGCGATGCGGATGTAGGGGTTCGACATCTCGTCGAAGAGCAGCGAGGGCTCAAATGCGGGGTAATCGACGTCGCGCGGGGAAAGCCGCTCGACGATCCACCTATCGGCGTTGCGCTCGGGGATGCAGCGTCCGCCGAACACGACGACGTCGTATGCCCCCGAATCGAATGCGTCGACGATTCTCTCGCAGGCAGTCGGCGCAAACGTGTCGTCGGCGTCCAGGAAGCACACGAAGTCGCCCGAGGCCGCCTCGATGCCCGCGTTGCGCGCGCTCGACAAGCCGCCGTTGTCCTTGTCGACGATGACGATGCGCCCGTCGTCTTCGGCGCGCGCTGCGATGAGCTCGCGCGAGCCGTCGGGCGAGCCGTCGTTCACGCATATGATTTCGAAATCGTCGAACGTCTGCGCTTCGAGCGAGTCGAGGCAGGCGCCGATGTATGCTTCGACGTTGTAGACGGGCACGATGACTGAGAGGCGCGGCATAGAGACCCCTTGAATCTAGCGGATGGAGATTGCAATCTCAAATTATAGTATTATCTGAGCATTGACCTTGGCAAACGAGGGGTGGAAACCGCATGAACGACAGAAGGCCGCTGTTCAGCATCGTAATGCCCGCATACGGCGTCGAACGCTACATCGCCGACTCGATCGCCTGCGTGCAGGCTCAGACGATTGACGACTGGGAGCTGATCGTCGTCGACGACGCTTCTCCCGACCGAAGCGCCGAAATAGCCGAAGAATACGCGCGCGGCGACGAGCGCATCAGGGTCGTGTACCACGAGGCCAACAAGGGCGCGTCCGAAGCGCGTAACACCGGCATCGATGCGGCGTTGGGCCTTTACCTCTGGATGCCCGACCCCGATGATCGGTACGACCCGCGCCTGCTCGAGATGTGCGCCCGGGCGCTTGCCGAAAACCCGGCTTCGGTGACGGTGTTCGGCGTGAAGGAGCTGCAGGTCGATGCCGAGGGGAGCGTCGAGCGCGAAAACGAGGTCGTTCCCGACGCGCTCATATGCGCTACAGCTGCGGAGCTGCGGCCCCACCTCTTTTCGCTCGAGCGGGCGACCTTGCTCGGCTACAGCGCCAACAAGGTCTACGACCTCGATTTCCTGCGCGGCGCCGGCGTTCGGTGGGAGAGCGCGCCGCTTATCGAGGATTTCTTCTTCAACATTCGCGTGTTCGAGCAGGCGACGTCCCTCAACGTGGTTGCCGCAGCGCCGTACACGTACCTGCGCCGTCCCGCGGGCAGCCTGACCCATGCGTTCGTCGCCGACTACTACCCCTTGCACAGGCGTCGCATCGCCGAGATGCGCGACGCGCTCGCGAGCTGGGGCTTGCTCGACGAGCAGGTCAAGTCGCAGCTCGGCGCCCTCTACGCCCGCTACATCCTGTCGGCGGTCGAGCGCACGTTCGACGCTCGCAGCGGCATGAACGAGAACGACCGCGCCCTATGGATGCGCAGCGTGTTCGTAGACGAGCTGTTCTGCGAGCTGGTCCTCAAGGCCCAAGCTGACACCGCGCTTCTGAAAGCGTGCCTTGTTCCCTTGAAGGCGCGCAACGTCGAAGCGGTTCTCGCACTCGGCCGCGCCATCCATCTCGTCCGTGGCCGAAGCGACAAGTTCTACGGTTTAGCCAAGCAGGGCGCCAAACGATAAGGGCCAAGCGCCCCTCGTCCGAAGTGCCTCCGCCGAGGTGCCGACGTGTTCCGCCGAGGAGCCGAAGCGCCCCGCCCAAGCGAGCCCAGATGGCCTGGCGGGTTGCGCCCGGGGCGGCGGGGGGCCGGGAGGGGTCCGCCGCTTCCGCAGGCGGGCAACGTGGTCGGGATGGTGCCGACGTGTTCCGCCGAGGAGCCGAAGCGCCCCGCCCAAGCGAGCCCGGATGGCCTGGCGGGTTGCGCCCGGGGCGGCGGGGGGCCGGGAGGGGTCCGCCGCTTCCGCAGGCGGGCAACGTGGTCGGGATGGTGCCGACGTGTT
>ODAI013617396.1_pt1 | contig 22643 bp, 21 predicted proteins | sample 1539321 | NCBI WGS metagenome assembly ODAI01 (sample SAMN02144231, study PRJEB22623) | gut metagenome | biome: sheep rumen | host: Ovis aries | place: New Zealand | reverse complement strand
TTAGGACAACAGTTTTTCGTTCCTCGTGGCTTCGCCCACGGCTTTGCCGTGCTCAGCGAGACTGCTGTCTTCCAGTACAAGTGTGATGAGTTCTATCATCCTGAGGCAGAAGGGGGCATTAGTATCCTCGATGATTCCCTTGGTATTGATTGGCATATCTCAACAGATCAGGCCATCCTCAGCGACAAGGACACAAAGCATCCTCTCTTAAAGGATTTTGACAGTCCATTTCACTATTGCGCAAAATAAATCTTTATGCCATCACTGAAAGGTAACATCATATTAAACTATATCAACACGATATCGGGATTGATTTTCCCGATCATCACCTTCCCCTATGCAGCCCGCGTGCTGATGCCGGAAGGCATTGGTTTGGTGAATTTCCAGAACTCCGTCATAGGCTACATCGTCCTGTTCACCAGCTTGGGCATCCCCCTATACGCTGTTCGTGAGATAGCCAAATGCCGCAACGACTTAGAACTTCGTGACCGTACGACAATTGAAATACTTGTTCTCAGTATCCTGCTCAGTCTTTTGGGCTATGTCGCAGTCTGGCTGCTGGGCGCCTATGTGCCTCGCATTCATGAGGAAGCCACCTTGTTCTATATCCTTAGCCTGACTATTGTCTTTACGGGTATTGGTGCACAGTGGTTCTATCAAGGTGTCGAAGACTTTCTCTTCATTACCGTTCGTGGCCTTATTGTCCGAACCCTCTGTGCCGTCAGTCTTTTTGTCTTTGTCAAAGACAAGAGCGATCTGCTCATCTATGGCCTTATTATTGTCGGCTCCACTGTAGGTAATAATTTGATCAATTTCATCCACCTTCGGAAATACCTGAAACCCGCACGTGTTAAATGGAACCAATTGAACATCACCCATCACATATGGCCGACATTAAATATTTTCCTATTGAATGTTGTCATTAGCATATACATCCAATTGAACACGATTATGCTGGGCTTTATGACAGATGACAGGGCTGTTGGCCTGTTTACCTCTGGCACCAAACTCACTCACCTCATCACAGTCGTTTTGACATCATTAGGAACAGCCATGCTGCCACGCTGCTCACATCTGATAAGTGAACGTAAATTTGATGAATTCAATACTATTATCACCAAGTCCTATCATTTATTGATGTTTTCCGCCATACCATTGACCGTAGGCACGATCCTGCTGGCCCGTCCCCTGGTATATTGTTTCTGCGGTGGGGACTTCTCTGGAGCAGTGCCTGTCGTCCTTTACACAGCCCCAACCATCATTTTGATTGGAATGACACAAGTGATAGGCATTCAGATTCTTTATCCGTATGGGAAAGAAAATCTGGTTATTATCAGTACTCTGGTAGCTGCGGTTTTGAATGTCATTTTTAACATTATATTGATTCCTCTATTCGCGGAAGTAGGTGCTGCGATTTCTACACTGATTGCTGAGTTCTCTGTATTAGTAGCCCAAGTTAGATTAGGAAAGGAATTCATACACTTCCGTTTCGTCGATAAACAGGTCGGCATATATCTAATTGCAGCTTTGACGATGTCTATAGGTGTATTCCTTTGTATGTTGATAGATAACTTATGGTGGCAGTTGTTCTGTGGTGCTGCCGTTGGTACGGCTTTCTACTTTCTTGTTCTTTTTTTCAAAAAAGATGTCGTACTGCGAGAAGTTTTAAAACTTGTTACAAATAGGTTTAAGTAACCCGTGTTATATAATAGTTTATTTATTTTTGATGTGCAATACAATTAAATCAAATCATAATGGGCTGACTATAGATGGCTCATCAAAGCCTATCAGTGAAATAGAAACGGCTGGCCAGCTTACTCAGAGCCGATTTGTTGACTTCCTGGAATATGTCTTGTTGTTTCTAGTCATATTGGAATTCAACACTGCTTATTTGGAGTTTGGTCGTTTTCCGACATTTTTGTTCTATGGAACTGTTTTTCTTACATTCTTGTTGCTATTATTCAGGAAAGGGGCGATAAACATAGGTCCATTACTTGTTTTTTATTATTTGGGATCATTTCTTCCTCTTATGAATGTTTATCCCGGAACTGAAAAAAGATTCATAAAGTTCTTTTGGATAATAATACCTTTGTTTATGCTCTATTTTTCTTCTCTTAGACGAGTAAGTTTTGATAGGATAATTTCATTTTTGATAAAGTATTCAAATATTGTTGTAATCTTAGCATTAATTTCCCTTGTATATTGGGTATTTGGCACTAATCTTGAAATGATTCAGCCCACGTTGTATGTGCCTAATAGCTGGAGGGGCGATGGCGTCCGTCTTATACCAACCTATCATTTTATTTATTTTGAAACACAACAATCTTCATTTATGGGATATGAGACAGTTCGCAATAGTGGAATATTTAATGAAGGACCAATGTATAACATGGTTCTGTGCGTAGCTCTTTCCATGGAATTGTTTCTTCGAACTCGCAAGTCTGTTTGGCGTATTATCGTATTGATAATTACGATATTCACAACATTTACAACCACAGGATTCCTTTTTCTGGGAGTTGCAATAGCGTGGGTTGTATTCGTGTTTTTTTCTCAAAAGGCGCGTGTTTTTATTATTGCATCATTACCATTATTGATAATTGGTATGATGAACTTCTCAAATGCTATTGTTGAAGACAAAGAAGATTCTTCAAGCGGAGCCAACTCAGTTGACGCGAGAACAACTGACATACTTACTTGTATTGATATTGGTCTGGCAAATCCAGTTTTAGGTCAAGGGTTGTTTACGAAGAAAGCTACAGAGAGTGAAGGCGGTACATATGGATTTAGTAATTCTCTTTTTACGATTTTTGCTGATGGTGGCCTATACACTGTTTTTCTCTATTTCGCAGCACTTGTATTAATCCCTTTACGCTATTTTTCTAGAAAACATATGATTTTCTGGCCTCTTCTGATGTTCTCTTTCTTTATTATATTTGCTTTTACAGCTTCCCCGTTTAAAGTATTGACACTCCTTTTTGTTGCGTTTGGGCTAACGATGTTTACTCAAATAAATGATATAATAGAAGAAGAATTAACTGAAGAAGAATATGAGTCACATTAAGATTGAAGGCTATAAGTCTATCAGGAAGGTAGCCTTGCCCCTAAAGCCGATCAACATCCTGATTGGCTCCAATGGCTCTGGCAAGAGTAATTTCATTTCTTTCTTCGAGATGTTGCATTGTATCTATGAAAAGCGGCTTACCGAATTCGTGGCACAGAAAAAGACAACTGTGTCTATATGATATAGTAGATTGCATCTAACATAGAATATTTGACTAAAGTAATACTAAAAATGGATAAATATCAAGTTTATTTCTCAAGAACTACGAAAGAGAAATACGGTGCTTTTTCAAAAGCACGTAACGATGTATCTGAGATATTGTTTCGGAAGGGATATAAGAGAATAGGAATTGATAGTTTCCAAAACTATCCGTTCCTGATAAGGCAATTTGGTATTTATTTTTATTTGTATTATTGAAACTATCGAAAGGGAATGCTTGCAAATGGACTGAAGCTTTATAGGAATCGTTATATTCGACCGAGAAACCAAAAAATATCTAACATGTAATATAACCAAGCAAAAATGGAAAAAATATTGTCAGTAATTGTCCCTACTTATAATATGGAGAAATATCTCCAAAGGTGTTTGGATTCTTTTCTTGTAAAGGACAAATTTAAAGAAATATTAGAAGTGCTAGTTGTTAATGATGGATCCAAAGATTCCTCATATATTATTGCCCATGAATATCAATCTAGGTTTCCGGCATTATTTCGTGTTCTTGATAAAGAAAACGGTAATTATGGCTCTTGTGTTAATCGAGGCTTACATGAAATCAAAGGAAGATATGTGAAAATTGTCGATGCGGATGATTGGGTTGATACTATAGCATTGGAATCTGTACTTAAGTATTTGAAACAGAATATGGTAGATATGCTTCTTACTATGAGATGTATCATTTATGAGAAAGAAGAGGTGAAAAGGGAAGATCCTCTTTTCTCATATCCTCAGAATCAGATACTTCCATTCTCGGTTTTTGTAGAGAAAGACAAAAGATATAGCTCATGCCAAATGCATTGGATAATATATAGAACAGACATACTCTTTAAAATGAATTATAAACAAACAGAAGGTATTTCATATACGGATGCAGAATGGACATATATTCCAATGTCTTCGATTCAGACTTTTTCATATTTGCCGGTTTTTTTGTACAATTATGCGATTGGCCGTGAAGGTCAGACCGTTAATCCTAGTGTTATGGCACGATCTAATGGGCAAAACCTTATTGTTATAAAGAATCTAGTGGATGCTTATATAAAGTTTTTCCATGACGCAGATAAGCATCATCAAAAATATTTAAGAGATAAATTACACAATCAAATCGTTTACTTATATTCAAGATATTTATTAACTGCGAAAAGTGATACCTCTGATTTGATAGAGTTTGATAGAAAATTGAAAACAATCCCTGAAATTAACGAAGACCTTACTAATTTGAGAGGCCCATATAAAATAAAATTGATCGATATTTGGCGGAAGCATTCGTATAAATTGCCTTATTATATTACATTATATTACAATATTTGCAAGGCTTTAACCCAATTTAAATCCTGTTAACATGATAATAACCAAGACACCATTCAGAATGTCGTTCTTTGGAGGAGGAACGGATATGCCTGCTTTCTTTAATGAGCATGGAGGTGCCGTCATTTCAACGACATTCGACAAATTCTGCTATGTCGTGGTAAGGCACATGCCACCATTTCATCCGTACATTTCAGAACTGGTGCATAACCGTTTTGAAAGGGTGAATGATATCGAAGATATTGAACATCCGCTCATCCGTGAGTGTATGAGACTGCATGACATTCATGAAATAAGGTTGACGTATGAAGGCGACCTGCCTGCCAGGACGGGGCTTGGCACGAGTAGTACTTTTGCAGTCGGCATGTTGAATGCTTTCTGTGCATTAAAAGGAAAAATGATGAGCAAGCGCCAGTTGGCGCAGGAGGCTATCCATGTGGAAAGGGATATTCTGAAGGAACATGGCGGATGGCAGGACCAGGTGGCTGCTGCATACGGTGGATTGAACCGTATCGAGTTCCATGACCAAGATTTCTCAGTACGCCCGATAATCATCAGTCCTGAACGGAAAAAAGAACTGGATGAGAATCTGCTGCTGTTCTATACGGGGGTTCAGCGTTTTTCTTCAGACATCCAAGCTGACACTTTCAGTAAACCTGTCGATAAGACCAGACAACTGATGGATATGCTGGCACTGGTGGATGAAGCCGAGAAGTTGCTCACGAATAAAGATGCCAGTTTGAATGATTTCGGCAAACTATTGGATACGACATGGAAACTGAAACGGGGCACAGGCTCAAAAATCAGTAATGGCAGTATTGACGAACTCTATGATATCGCCATTAAAGCTGGTGCTCTTGGCGGAAAGTTGCTAGGAGCCGGAGGAGGAGGATTCCTGTTGTTCTATTGTGAGAAGGAAAAGCAGGAGCATTTGAAGAAAGCATTGGATAAATTGATGATTGTACCGTTCAACTTTGAGAATGATGGGGCACAGGTACTTTATTATGCACCGCAGAATTATTCTCCAAGAAAAGAAATCCTGCTTCGCTAAGTTCCCACAGAAAGCACAGAAATTATGGAATCGAGATTATTGAAACATATTGACCATCTGATATACAGGTATCCAAAGTTGATCGTTTGTCGGGAGGAAATAGCCAAAGCTTATGAGCTATTGGAAGAGGCTTATTCTTCAGACAGGAAACTATTGGTCTCTGGTAATGGTGGGTCGGCATCAGACTCTGAGCATATAGTCGGTGAGCTGATGAAGGAGTTTCGTCTGAAACGTAAGGTATATGCGGACCAGGCTGAGGCCATGAAGGCGATAGATCTGGAGATGGGAGCAACACTGGCTGAGAATCTGCAAGGTGCTCTTCCCGCCATTTGCCTGACAGGTCATTCCTCATTGACAACGGCATTCATGAACGATGCCAATGCAGATCTGGTGTTTGCCCAGCAGGTGAACGGCTATGGAAAGCCTGGGGATGTGTATCTGGGTATCTCGACTTCTGGTAATAGCAAAAATGTCATCTATGCAGCAATTACGGCTAAAGCGAAAGGCCTTAAGGTCATTGGCCTGACTGGGTCTCGTGACAGTAAATTGTCGAAATTGGCGGATGTGTGCATCCGTGTGCCTGAGACAGAAACCTATAAGATTCAGGAATTGCATTTGCCGGTGTATCACTGCCTGTGCCTAATGTTAGAAGATAAATTCTTTGGGAAATGAAAGTAGTCATTATGGCAGGGGGACGAGGTACGCGTATCGCAGAGCTTTTCCCTAATATTCCTAAGCCATTGATATCTGTGGATGGTATACCTATTCTTGAAAGAGAGATTAGGTCGCTTGCATCTCAAGGTTTTAAGGATTTGATCCTCACCGTTGGTTATCTTGCAGAAAAGATCATCGCCTATTTTGGTGATGGCAGCCAGTTAGGCGTGAAGATTGATTATTTTGTAGAAGAAACGCCTCTTGGAAATGCTGGTGCGCTATTTCATCTAAAAGATAAGATTAGCGAAGAGCCATTCTTGCTTTTAAACGCTGATGCAGCCTTTGATGTTGATTTCAACCGAATGCTTGACTTCCATAAGATGCATGGAGGGCTTGCTACGCTATTCACTCATCCTAATTCTCATCCATACGATAGTGGATTGATTATTGCAGATAAAGACGGACATGTTGAAAAGTGGCTCAGTAAGGAAGATGATCGTCCTCAATGGTACAACAACCGCGTAAATGCCGGACTTCATGTGATTGATCCAAAAATTTTAGGACTTAGTTATAAGAATTTGGATATCGACACCACGACAGGTTTTCCCAAAGGCAAGGTTGATTTGGATCGCCAGATTCTCAAGCCTTTGTGCGGAACGGGAAAGATGTTCTGTTATGACAGTCCTGAATATGTGAAGGATATGGGAACTCCAGAACGTTTCCATCAAGTTGAAGAGGATTATAAGAACGGTGTCGTTCAGGCCAAAAATCTTCATAACAAGCAGAAAGCCATTTTCCTGGATCGTGATGGGGTAATCAATAAGCATAAAGGATTCTTGCGGCATATTGATGATTTTGAACTGATTGAAGGTGTATCGGATGCTATCAAACATATTAATCAAAGCGGTTATTTGGCTATTGTCGTCACCAATCAGCCTGTCATTGCCCGTGGGGAAGTAACATGGGATGAGCTCCATGAAATACATAAGAAGATGGAAACTTTTCTTGGAAAGGATGGTGCTTATATTGATGGCCTTTATATTTGTCCTCATCATCCCGATAAAGGCTTTGAAGGTGAACGGCCAGAGTATAAGTTTGATTGTGAATGTAGAAAACCAAAGCCTGGCCTTTTGATGCAGGCTGCTAATGATTTTAATATAGACCTTTCCTTATCTTTTATGATTGGAGACAGCCAACGTGATGTGGAGGCTGGGAGAAATGCAGGGTGCCAGGATTCCATTCTTGTTGAAACGAATCAGGATATGGCATTGCTGGATGTTGTAAATAGGATATGTAGATGACAGTGTGATTTGATTTTGTCATATTTCTGATGGAAGAGAGAAAAATACTTTTATGCTGGATAACACCGAGTCACTTTTTAGACACGGATGTTTATATTATGCGTTATATACCAGATTATTTTAGTGTTAACTGGGTTATAACCAAGAGAAAAGGAGATAGTTTAGATCACCTTTCCCTTATAGAGAAAATCCAAGAGAATAAGAATATAAATATTAATATCTGTGAGTGGGAAGGGAAGGCTTCCAGTCTAAAGGGTTTGCGATTTAGTTATCAAATACAAAAGCAAACATTGAAGGCTGATATTGTTTATCAACCTAGTAGTTTCCCTTATACTTTGCCTTTGATGATACTCTTTGGTAAGAGGGATAGATATGTTGTTCCAATACATAACGTACATACCCCTAAAGGTGGTAGCAGATATTGGATAAACAAGCTGTATACAAGCTTGACAATCAGATATTTCTGCAATTTTGTCACGTTCTCGAAGCCACAGTGTAATCTTCTAAAAGCAATCAATGATGGTGCAAACATCCTTTGTACATCTTTTATGCTGAAAGATTTCGGAAAGAGCTTAAAAAGAAAGGATAGTAATCTTATTACTTTCTTAAGTTGGGGTAATATTCGCAGATATAAGCGCATTGATGTTTTGATAGATGCTGCTCAAAAAGTTTATGAAAGAACATCTTTGCGTTTTAAAGTTATAATAGCTGGTAGTTGTAATGATTGGAGTACATATCAAGCAAGAATTAAGTATCCTGAATTATTTGATATGAGAATAGGACGTGTAAAGGACTGTGATATCCCAGATTTGTTTGCAGAGAGTGACTATTTCGTAACACCCTATCAGGATATAGCTCAAAGTGGCTCACTTATAGTTGCACTAAATTACAATAAGCCAATTATATCGTCTAAACTTGAAGCATTTGAGGACTACATTGTCGACGGTGAGAATGGATTCTTTATAAAACCTGCCGACGTAGATGATCTTGAAAGGGTTATGGAATATGTTCTAAATAATCATCATAATATTTACGAACGAATGACAGAAAATCAGAAAAAGATGATCTCTGTAAAATTCGATGATAAGGTTGTAGTTGATGGCTATGTCAATTATCTCAAAAATGTGATTGGATAAACATATATTTTGTTTGATGGGAAATAGAAGACCTCGGTTAGCATCAACAAAAACGTGTTCAGGGTGTATGGCTTGTGTCGACAGTTGCCGGCATGGTGCGATATCATATTATCTTGGGGATGATGGTCATAATTATGTAAGGGTTAATAATGATGCTTGTATTGGTTGCCTATCGTGTGAAAAAGTATGTCCTGTCGTTTCTGACATTGTTTATAACCAAAGTGAAAGGGCAGAATTCTTTGCTGCATGGAATACAAATAAGGAGGAACGCTCAAAGAGTGCCTCGGGAGGGGCATTCTCGGCTATGGCTCACTATGTGATAGAACAAGGAGGAGTGGTCATTGGTGCTGCCATTGAGAATGTCTGTGATGTGAAGCATGTTGTAATATCAGACATAAACGATTTGCAAAGACTCCAGGGATCAAAATATACACAAAGTGACACAAAGGGTATTTATAAAGTTTCACTTCAATATTTAAAAGATGGCAAAACCGTTCTTTTTTCTGGGACCGGATGCCAAATAGCAGGATTGTTGTCTTTCCTTGACAAAAGAAAATTTGATGGTAAACTGATAACTGTCGACTTGATATGCGGTGGTGTACCTTCTAAGTTCTTGATAAATAAGTTCGTGGAGAATGAGCCTTATAAGGTAAAACGGATATTATCGTTCCGCACCAAGGAGAATGGGTGGAAGCCAAAAGGGTTCGAATATAATCTAAAAGTTGAAGATACAGAAGGAAAGGTTCATGATTATACAGGTAAGAAGAATCTGATAACAACAGGATTCTCCAAGGAGTTGACAAACAGATACTCATGTTATAATTGCAGGTTTGTTGGTAAACATAGACTCTCGGATTTCACGATAGGAGATTTATGGGGGGACAATGTTTATCCGAAAGAGCATAATAATGGTGTGTCTTTGGTTATTGCTCATAATCAGCATGCTATTGATTTGCTCAAAAAGATGAGAGATTATCTGCAATTATCATCATATGATTCAGAGACCGCAATTCGTTCAAATTATCGTTTGCTAGATGGCAAGAGCGTAATGGGGATGCTATGGGAGCGCAGGTTTATGAATGTGCTTTTTCGTAGATGTTCTTATTCGATGCTAAGAAGAATTTATGCAAATGATTATTCAAAGTATAGTCCATGGGCTTTTATTAAGATTCAAAAGAAGTGTAGTATAGCTTTGCTGCATTTTTTATTCAAATGATAGTAACAGAAATGAAAGTAGCATTATTTACATATTTTGCCTCAAGTAGCTATGGAGCGACATTGCAGACTTATGCCACGATAAGAATGCTAAAAGAATTAGGGCATGAAGTGAGCTTGGTAAACTATGTTATACCAGAACCTCCAAGGTCGTTCTTAATCACATTTTTGTTGTTTCTTAAAATGGTGAGGCTTAAAAGGTTCAGGAAAAAGTTTTATGAGGAGTTCCTGACCCAACCATATCTGTATTTTGAAGATTTGCAAAAGAGACCTCCTTTAGCTGATGTTTATTTAATAGGAAGTGATCAGACATGGAATCCTGAAATCTCAAGGGAGAAGGCTCGTGGTTATTTCCTTGATTTTGGCGAAAAATATGTGAAGCGTGTAACGTATGCTGCCAGTTTTGGTAAAGAGCAATGGGATGACACACCTTGGATGAATAGGGAAGAAGCAAAGAAATTGTTGCTGCGTTTTGATAAGATATTAATAAGGGAACAATCTGGCAAGAGAATTCTTCATGACGTGTTTGGTCTTGAGTCAGAACAAGTGCTTGATCCTGTATTGCTGTTTATTGGCTACCCGGAAATTACAGGTAAATTGGCAGAGGTTAATGAACTTGTGACCTTTAAGTTGCAAGACTCAAATTTGTTCTATGAAAAGATGCGCTCGTTGTCGCAGTCGCTTGATGTCCCAGGGAGAATCTTAGGCTCACTCCGTAGAAAGAAGGGATTTCGAGGTGCATATCCCGAAGGTCTTGAAGATTGGCTGAGAGCTATTGCGAATGCAAAATATGTTGTTACAGACTCATTCCATGGATTAGTCGTTTCTCTGTTGTATCATCGGCCGTTTTTGGCATGTATGGCCATCCCTGAGAGATTTGCAAGACTAAGGGATCTTCTTGTTATGTTAGGTCTTGAGGAAAGAATTTTTTCAGAGAGTGATGACGAGAATATAATAAAAGACAAAATGATGAAACCTATTGACTGGAACACTATCGATCACTATTTGGAGAAACAAAGGAAGTTGTCCATTAATTTGCTGAAAGAGGCATTGTCATAGTTAAGACATTATGGGTAAAAACGAATATTATACTTTTGGGCATGATCTCTTTGGCCCATTTCTTTATGGGTTTACGAAATGGTTAAGAGAAAAGATAAAAAAAAATGGTGATAGAAAGATATTCTTTTTTTCACGTGATGGTTTTCTTATGCAAAAGGCATATGATTTGTTAGAAAAGGAACAGCCTCTGGGGCTGGAACAATATTATGTATATTTTTCGCGTAACAGTTTGAGAAGGGGATTGCTGTGGCATTGTGATAGTTTTGAGAAATCATTGAGGTATCTTTCCAAAAGACGGTTTATAGAAATGGCTGAGGTAGCGTCCTACTATGGGTTGGAACGGGATGAACTGGATCCGGTACTGAGGGAAATAGGCATAGAATGGAATGAGAACCTCACATTTGACACATTATGTGATAATAAGAAAGTAAAGACTATGTATGAGCGGTTTGAAAATGTAATCATGGAACGCTCTCGCAATCAGTATGACACGGTAATAGGCTACTTGAAACAAATCAATATGGATGGTCAATGCGCCATTGTTGATATCGGTTGGCATGGTACTATGCAGTATTATCTTGAACAACTGATAGAAATAGCCGGCTTGGACATAAAAGTTAATGGCTATTATGTGGGATCAAGTCCCATTGAACAGCACAAAGGGAAGTCTGAAGGTTACTTGTTTTGTGAGCAAAATTTAGCATTAAGAAAGTCGGTGTTATGTTTTTTAGGAGGATATGAAAAACTTTTTCAGAGCCTTGAGGGATCAACTGATGGTTACTTTATAGCAGGAAAAGAAATCGTGCCAGTATTGAAACCTTATGAGTATGAAAAGGATCGTGAGATACAATCATATATTATGAACTTGCAAACAGGAGCTTTGGATTACGTGAAACAAGGAGTCAGAAAGCATCTTACTTTTGATAACGAACAGGATGCCTACTCCATGTTGATTCGGTTTGGAAAGAATCCAAGTTATGCAGAAACTCAGATGTTTCGCTTTTTTTATATAGCAGATGGTGGCAAATCGTATTTCCTTCCACAAAAGCCTATCTATAAATATAACCCCAAAGAATTAATGCAGGCATTAAGCAACAGTGTTTGGAAGACTGGTTTTATGAAGGCTGCTTTTCATATACCTTTCCCTTACTATTGGATATATAATATTATAAGGAAATGAATTTGGAGAAGGAAATAAAAAGGGGCAAAAGTTTTGATTTGATATCTTTTGATATTTTTGACACTTTGGTCCAGAGAGATGTCTTTATTCCTGCAGATATATTTACGTTAGCAGGAGAAAAAGTGCTTAAAAGTGAAAAAGAAGCCCATTTGTTTAAAGAAAGAAGAGTGAAAGCGGAAATAGAAGCACGTAAAGAATCTAATAGCGGGGAAGTAGTTCTAAAGGATATTTATCGGAATTTATTTGTTTATTATGGAATTAATGCCGGTATACTTAAAGAGCAAGAGCTTAAAGAAGAATTTGATCATTGTCATCCAAGGGCCCAATGGTGTCTATTATTGAAGAACTTTCATGAATTAGGAAAGAAAATAGTCCTCATATCTGATATGTATTTAACCTCAGCCGAGATTAAGTACATATTAGATAATTGTGGGATTCGAAATTATGATGGACTCTTTGTTTCCAATGAATATGGCTGTGACAAAGTAAGTGGTAGGCTGTTCTTGGAAGCAGTAAGGGCTATGGATATGGAAGGTTGTCGTCATCTACATTATGGCGACAGTATAAGGGCTGATTATTTAGGAGCCAAGAAAGCAGGGGTTACGCCAAGGTTGGTTTTTAAAATAAATTTCATTAAAAGATTTTTGAAAAGATGGATGTTAGGGTGTTAGAAGTCAATGTAGATGACATTGGGATGGGTGGTGTTTTCTCTCTTGTTAGAAATGTTATACGGCATAATCAGGGGAAAATACATATTGATATTGCAACGCTAGAGCCTTTTGAAAATCACTCAAATATTGAAGAATTGGAAGGGTATGGTTGTAAAGTTCATTATGTAGGATATAAGAAGAGTAAAATAATCAAACAGTTCATTTGCCTTATAAAATTAAAAAAAATTGTTGAAGATTATGGGTATACTTGTGTTCATATCCATGCAGATGTTGCTAATAAACTGTTTGTATCAGGATTAGCAAGCAGAATGGCTGGTTCAAAAAAAATTATCCTACATTCACATGCTTCTAATGTTGAAGGTAAACATAGGAAACTTAAAATAATTTTTCATAAATCATGTCGCTTCTTTCTTAAATATATAGGGACAGACTTCGTGTCCTGTTCTGATTTCGCAGCAGAATGGATGTTTCCAAATGTTCCAGAAGAAAAAAAACTTTTTGTTAACAATGGTGTCAATCTTAGAAAATTTCAGTTTGATTCTAAAAAAAGAAATGCAACAAGAAGAGAATTGAATGTGGAAGATTGTTTTGTGCTTGGGCATGTTGGTAGATTTCATTATGTAAAAAATCATAAATATTTGATTAAAATATTTTCTAATGTTGTAAAGCAACACCCAAAGTCAAAGCTTCTTTTAGTTGGAGATGGAGAATTAAAAAACGAAATAGAAGAATTTGCCAATAATCTAGGTGTTGCTGATAATGTCATTTTTTATGGTGTCAGTTATCATGTTGAAGAATTATTTCAGGCTATGGATTGCTTTGTCCTACCCTCTTTCTGTGAAGGTTTCCCTATAGTGGGTGTAGAAGCTCAGGCTGCAGGACTGCCGGTATTATTCTCAGACACTATTACAACAACAGCAAAATTAATTGATGAAGTTAAGTTCCTGCCGATTAATGAGGGCTCTATTGAACTATGGTCAAATACTATTTTGAACTTGTTAAAATATAAACGCCACAACACTTTCCACGAATTGTATGAAAGGGGATTTGATATAAGTCAGACAGTTGAAACTTTGACAAAACTGTATATGCTGTAAGGTTTTGATAAACACGGACACTTGTGAATCAAAATATTTATATAATGTGAAAACAATGAATCATAGTAGGCAATTATTGGTAGTAGATATGCTACTCTTTGTAATTTTGGTTTCATATGGTCAGGAGGTGGATTCGACATATCACAACCCTTTGTTTGTCAACAAGGAATTTGATATAGGTGATGTCAATGTATTTGATGGTGAAGATGGATATTACTATTTATATGGTTCTGGTCGTTTTGCAAATCAGGTCCTTTATAGGAGCAAGAATTTTGTTGATTGGGAGAATACAGAAATAGTTCCCATCCCAGAATCTACAAGAAAAGAAATAATTCAAGTAAAGCAACCGTCAAAAGAAGATGTTGAGAATTCACCATTTTTGTCATCAACGAGAATGTGGGCACCAATGATTGTCAAAATAGGCCCCAAATACAATATGTACACTTCGGCTGGTGCATATAGTGGGATATTGTGTTTGCAATCGGATTCTTTCTTCGGCCCCTTCTCCTTTCCTCACCATGATGAAGATGGAAATCCCAAAAAGATGATTGATCTGAAGGATGTAGGCATTCCTTTTGATGCAATAGATCCATGTTTCGTCCGTGACCAGAGGTCTGGAAAGAACTATTTGTTTTTTGGCAGTGCTTTTGGTGTTTATCGGGTAGAATTATCAAAAGATGGTACAGAATTGGCAAAGAAACATGAATTCACATTAGTAGCAGGAAGACGTGAAGGTGGTGGGGTAGGAAATGGCTATGAGGGTACTATGCTCTACTTCCATAACAAATATTGGTATATGATATTATCTCCTCGTAGTGACTATAGACTTCTTTGTTGGAGATCTAAAAGCTTGTGTGGAAAGTTTGTAGACAAAAATGGAAATACGCCTTTTAGTGATAAATACGGTCATGAGATTTTAGGGCCACAACCAGACTCTTATAGAACTCCTGAGGGTTATGCATTGAGAAATACAGGACATAGTGGCGAAATAGTAAAGGATCAGGTTGGTAGATATTTTATATTCTGTCATGCGGCAGTAGAACCCATTTCGTCAACATATTGGAGAAGAGCTGTTTGTTTGACCGAAATTGAATGGGACAATGATGGATGGCCTGTAGCAGTAACGAAGGATAAGATGGTATCTTATGAAAATAGGAGACCAATTATGTGATAATTTAATTATTTGAGTATGAATATAAAATTGTTAATTGCTGCTCATAAGCAATGTGAGTTGCCGAAAGATTCAATTTATCTGCCTATGCAGGTTGGTAAAGCGTTGCACCCTGATGTGGTGCTGGATGGCTACCAACCAGATAATGAGGGAGATAATATATCGGAGAAGAATCCGTATTATAGTGAAATGTCGGCCGTGTATTGGGCATGGAAGAACCTGAAGGCAGACTATGTAGGCTTGGTACATTATCGTCGGCATTTTAGCTTTAAGAAAAAGGGGAATGCCTGGGATAGTATACTTACAGGCGAAGAGGCAGAACAGCTTTGCAAGGAGTATGACCTGATATTGCCCAAGAAACGTCATCTCTATATAGAGACGGTGTATTCGCACTATGACCATACGTTCTATGGGGAGCAGTTCGACAGGGCGAGAGACGTTATAGAAAAGCGGTGTCCTGAGTATTTGGAAACGTTTGATAAGCACATGAAGGAGCGTTCTGAGCATCTCTTCAATATGTTTATCATGAAGGAGGAACTGTTTCATCAGTACTGTGAATGGATGTTCCCGATATTGGAGGAACTGGAAGGATATTATGACCTAAAAAACATGGATCCGTTCCAAGCGAGGCTGATAGGACGTGTGAGTGAGCGACTGATGGATGTATGGGTTCAGAAAAACTGCCTCAGATACAAAGAGATTGATTTCCTGTATTTTGGAAAGAAGAACATGATGCGCAAAGTATGGGGGTTTGCAATGGCTGCCCTTTTCCATAAACGATATAAGCAAAGTTTTTAAGTCTATGAATTATATCATAATTGGCGGTACCGGATTTATCGGTACTCATCTGACGAATCTGCTGAACGAGTTACATCCTGAGGCCAAAGTGTGGAATCTGGACATCGTGAAGCCTGGGACCCCAAATCCTGTAGTGAAGAACTATAAACCTGCGGTAAGGGATGGAGAAGAACTTGGTTCTACCTACGTGGAATGTGATGTCCGTAAACCAATAGGGGAGTTGCCTTTCACACCGACTTCGGAGGATGTTATCTTTAATTTTGCAGCTGTACACCGTACGCCAGGGCATGAGGATATTGAGTATTTTGAAACGAATATTCGTGGGGCAGAGCATGTGTGTGAGTTTGCTGAGAAGTATGGGATTAAGAAGATGGTATTTACTTCTTCTATAGCTCCATACGGAGCTGCAGAAGAGTTGAAGACAGAGGATACTCTACCTACACCAAATACGGCATATGGTATCTCAAAACTTGTTGCAGAGAAGATACATATTGCTTGGCAAAAAGGTGGAACTGATAGGCAGCTGCTTATCGTGCGCCCAGGTGTGGTATTCGGAAAAGGAGAGAATGGCAATTTTTCTCGTCTTTATAAAGGCATTAAAGACCACATGTTTGCTTATCCAGGTAGAAAAGACACTATTAAAGCATGTGTGTATGTGAAAGAGTTGGTACGTTTTATTCTGTGGAATATTGAAGAAAAGAATGACTCTTTCAATATTTATAACTGCACGTTTGAACCAGCTTATACTATCGAAGAAATAGTAAAAGCAATGAAGAAAGTTACGGGGCTGAATCAATGGATTCCCTATATCCCCAATAGCATTATTATGCCGATGGCTGCGTGTGCAAAGATGATTGGTAGTCCAATGGGTATCTGTCCTGCACGGGTGAAGAAACTACAGATTTCCACTAATATCTGTGGTAAGAAGCTAAAGGAAAGCGGATATCAGTTTAAATGGACATTTGAGGACGCACTGAAGGACTGGTTTGAAGATAATAATAAATTGTGTCTTGAATAATGAAATACGATTATTTGATAGTGGGTGCCGGACTGTTCGGCGCCACTTTTGCCTATCGGGTAAAGCAGATGGGTAAGACGTGCTTGGTGATTGACAAACGCCCCCATCTGGGAGGCAACATCTATTGCGAGAACATTGAGGGTATCAATGTGCATAAATATGGGGCACATATCTTCCATACATCCAATAAGCAGGTGTGGGACTTTGTGAATTCCATTGTGGAGTTTAACCGTTATACGAATTCGCCTATTGCCAACTATAAGGGGAAACAGTATAACTTGCCATTCAACATGAATACGTTCTACCAGATGTGGGGCGTGCTGACTCCTGATGAGGCGAAGGCAAAGATTGAGGAACAGAAGGCGGAAGCCGTTGCAGCGATGAATGCTGCTGGTGTCACTGAGCCGAGGAATCTAGAAGAGCAGGCGTTGATGCTGATTGGTAAAGATATCTATGAAGCACTAATCAAGGGCTATACGGAGAAACAGTGGGGACGGAAATGTACGGAACTGCCAGCTTTTATCATCAAGCGCCTGCCTGTAAGATTTATCCATGACAACAATTACTTTAATGATAAGTATCAGGGTATTCCCATCGGTGGATACAACAAACTGATTGATGGTCTTTTGGAGGGTGTGGATACTATGACGGGGGTGGATTTTATCGAAGAACGCAAAAAGAGTATCTCTCCATTCTCTATTCTCAACGCTCAATTCGACAAGATTGTCTATACGGGTGCTATTGATGAATACTTTGACTATTGTCTAGGAAAACTGGAATGGCGAACGGTTTCGTTTGAAGAAGAGATTCTGGACACACCGAATTATCAGGGTAATGCGGTGATGAACTATACGGAGGCGGAGGTGCCTTATACGCGTATCATAGAGCACAAGCACTTTGAGATGTTTGGCCAGGAGGTGTACGACTGTCCGAAGACGGTGATTAGCAGGGAGTATTCTACTGAGTATAAGGAGGGGATGGAACCATATTATACCGTTAATGATGAGCGGAACAATGCCTTGGCAGAACAGTACCGCCAGTTGGCCGCACAGGAAGAGAATGTGATCTTCGGTGGCCGCCTGGCAGAATATAAATACTATGATATGGCTCCGATTGTTGAGAAAGTGCTCGGCATGGAGATAGTATAAGTAGACGGAGAAATGAAAGTTCTACACGTGGGGCCTCTGAAAGGTGGGATTGATGCGTATTTCAGGATTATCCTTGCCTATGTCGGATGTGATTTCGATTTTGTAGCAGTCAGAGGAGCGGATGATGGTGACAGGCCGTATGTGCGGAATGGTCAGGAGATAAAAACGTACAGAAGCGTTACTCACCGTGCCTTGAATCCGTTGAGGGATTTATGGGCACTGTTACAGGTGATATGGATTATAAGAAAGGAACATCCAGACTTGGTGCACTGTCACAGTGCAAAGGGTGGGGTGATAGGTCGAACGGCTGCTTTTCTGACTGGGAAAAAATGTGTTTATACGCCTCATGCGTTCTCTTTTTTTGCTGCTAAGTCGGAGAGGATGAAGCGGCTATATCTCTGGATAGAACGCCATACGAAATTTCACTCTTTTCTGATAGCTTGTTCGGGAACTGAGCGGATGTTGGCTATTCGGAAAGTGGACTATCCGGAAAAGAAGGTGTTTCTATGGAACAACTCCATTCCGGATGTCGATATAGAAATGATAGAATGCCCTAATGGACTTGCTGCTGATGAACAATATATCGTGACGATAGCCCGCCCGTCTTATCAGAAGAATACCCTGATGATGGTGGAGATCATGAATAAAGTACACAAGGTGTTGCCTAATGTGAAGTTCTACCTGTTAGGAGCAGGGGATAACGTCTATGCACCGCTACAGAATGAGATGAAAGAGCTTATTAGGAAATATGATCTCGAATCAGTCTGCAAAATGTTACCTTGGTTACCTCACAAAGATGCATTAGGATACTTGAAGTATGCCCAGCTGTATTTGACCACTTCTCTTTATGAGGGCTTGCCCATTGCTGTGCTGGAGGCGATGTCGCTTGGAAAAGCAATTGTTGCATCGGATGTGGTTGGCAACAGGGATTGTGTGCAGGATGGGTTGAACGGTATGTTAATACCTATGGAGTCGGAGTCATTTGCTGACACGATTTGTGAACTGCTGAAAGATGAGGACAGGCGTGCTCTGATGGGTAAGAATGCGAGAAAATTATTTGAAACGGAATTCATGGTAGAACAGCGCATTCAACAATTGGAGAGTATTTATACAAAAATATATCATGCTTGAAATGAGATGAAGCGATTCCTTATAAGATTTAGACAATTTGGAGGTTTCGAACTTCTGAAGGAATACATCCGAAAAGGGGTGCTGATACAGGCTGTTGGACAGTTCCTGCTGGTTTTGTTTCATAAGAAATCATTGACAGAAGCTGACGGGGCAATCCGAAGAATGATTACCCCACAGCTAAGGGATGAGTTTTTTCCTGTGATGAAGGAACTGGAGAAGAAATACGAAAGTATGAAGCTGGCGCATGAGCGTTCGAACAAAGTATGGTTCTGTTGGCTACAGGGATTAGAACAAGCTCCAATGTTGGTGAAGGTGTGCTACAAGTCACTGAAGAAGAATCTGCGGGAACGGGACATCATTGTCTTGACAAGTGAGAATATCCAGGAATATGTGTCGTTACCCGATTTTATAGAAGAGAAATACAGGAAAGGTGTGATGACTGCTGCTCATTATGCTGACATGTTGCGGTTGGAACTGCTAATAGCGTATGGTGGTACATGGATAGACTCGACAGTGTATTGTTCTGACAACAATTATCCGGAAGAACTGTTGGACAATGACTTATTTGTGTATCAGCAAACTAATCGACTGGGTAAATTTGTTGGCTTGTCTAATTGGTTTTTAACATCTGATACCAATAATCAGTTGTTGCTGATTCTGCGAGACATGATGTATGAGTATTGGCGGAGATACAATTGTGTGATAGATTATTTTATATTCCACCAGTTCTTTGGAATGATAGCTGAATATCATCAGAAGGAGATAGACCAGATGCCTAAGCACAGCAATCGCTGGCCTTTGACATTGGCAACATGGTTGGGCGACAGCTATGATGAAGGGAAATACCTGGAGTTATGCCGTAGGACGAGTTTTCATAAACTAACCTACAGGTTAAAGAAGGATGTAGAACGGGAAGGAACTTTTTATAACGTTCTGATACAGGGATACGAGTGATGAATGAGAGTTGGAAGGATTTTTTGAAGTATTGCATCCATGAGGATATGGTGCAGCCGGCATCTGCCAGTGATATAGACTGGAAGGTGCTGGCAGAGTTTATGCGTAAGCAAGCCCTCATTGGGGTGATGATGCGAGGAATGAACAAACTGAAGGGGGTGAAGATTCCTCGAGAGGTCATTATGCGTACATTTGCTTTGTCTGAAAAGGTGAAGAGAATCAACCAGGTGCTGAACAAACGTTCGGTAGAGGTTGCTGAGCAATATAGGGAAGCAGGTTTTAAGTGCTGTATTCTGAAAGGGCAAGGGAATGCTGTGATGTATCCAGACCTGTATATGCGCCAGCCTGGAGATGTGGATGTGTGGGTGTGTGGGGCACGAGAAGAGATCATCCGCTATGTAAAAGAGCATCACCCTGAGGCGGAAATCAGGTTTTTCCATGCAGAATACCATGAGAACGGTGCAGCTGTGGAGGCTCATTACATGCCTGCTATTATGAACAATCCAATGTTTAACCGACGACTGCAGCAGTATTTCTCGAAAGCGCAGGAGAAACAATGTGACCACTGGGTAGAGCTCCCAGATGGTGTGGGGAAGATACCTGCTCCAACGGTGGAGTTTAATATTGTTTTCCAATTGTGCCACATGATGCATCACTTCTTTGATGAAGGTATAGGACTGCGGCAAATGATGGACTATTACTTCTTGTTGCGCGAGGCAAAGGAAAAGGGGGTGGACAAGGAGGCTCTTGCTGTTGAACTGAAACACTTAGGGTTGTATAAGTTTGCTGGTGCTGTGATGTATGTGCTAATAGGTGTGTATGGCTTAGACGAGAACAGTATCATCGCTCCTGTTGATGAGCGAAGGGGCAGGACACTGATGTATGAAATTATGAGAGGAGGCAACTTTGGGCAGTACTCGGGACTGTCGGGACATAGAACGGCAGCAAAGTATCTGCTGAAAAACTGGCGTAGTTTGCAACTGATAAGAGAATATCCGGCAGAGGCTCTGGCTGAGCCTTTGTTCAGAACCTATCATTTCTTTTGGCGTAGAGGGAATAAGTGAGAATTTAAAATCGTGGGATTATGAACAGTAATTCACAGACGAATAGTTTGATAATGTATTTAATAATAGGTGTTGATTTTATGTTGATCAACATCCTGTTATTCTTTCTGACTGAATATCATCCTTGGTTTGAAAATTGGACACCATCAAAAATAAGGACACTGATTTTGCTTAATAATCTGGCTCTGCTGATTAGTGAGTATTTCAACCCGCCAGTTATCCATAAACGTGTGATTTCTGTGGGTGACATCTTGAACCGCATCTTGCGGCTGGTGTTAGTACAGTCCTTGCTGGCATTTTTCTTCATGAAGTCGCTCACCTTGAGTTTTGTGGGAGGACGATTTCAGTCAATCTTCTGTCTTTTGTACTTTATTACTACCCTAATATTGAGATTTCTGGAACGTGTAGTCATCAAAAAATACCGTAAAGTGGGCGGTAATAGTCGGTCGACACTGTTTATTGGTGCTGACTCAGAGCTACTGAATGTGTATCATCGGCTGCTGGACGATGCCTCAAACGGATACCGCATCATGGGATATTATGCCGATGAGGAGATGACGGAGCTGCCTGAGGATGTGGAACTGAAACGTTTGGGAACGTTGCAGGAGTTTCTGAAGGATATGAACGGCATGGAAGAGCAGTTCGTTTGTGACGAGATGTATGTATGTCTCTCGCGGCGTGATAAGGATACGGTGAGACGACTTTCACATTTCTGTGATCAGCATGTAATCAGATTCTATTTCGTACCAGTGTCGGTAGAGACATTGGGCATTAACTTGAAGCGTGAATTGTTGGATGACATGGAGGTGTACACTACCTATGAGATTCCACTGGCTAACCCGGTGAATAAACTGATTAAGCGCTTCTTTGATATTGTTTTGTCACTCATCTTCCTGATCCCGACGGCGTTGATGATCCCGTTTATACTCCTTATTATAAAAATACAGAGCCCAGGCCCAATCTTCTTCAAGCAGAAGAGGACAGGTCTCGATGGCAAGGAGTTTGAGATGCTGAAGTTCCGTTCGATGCACGTGAACAAGGATGCGGATAAGGTACAGGCAACGAAGGATGATCCGAGGAAGTATCCGTTCGGTAACTTTATGCGTAAGTCGAATATCGATGAGCTGCCGCAGTTCCTGAATGTGCTGAAGGGTGACATGTCGATAGTAGGGCCTCGTCCTCACATGCTGGCACATACGGAGCAGTACTCGCAGCTGATAGACAAATACATGGTGCGACACTTTGTGAAGCCGGGACTGACGGGCTGGGCACAGGTGACGGGATTCCGGGGCGAGACGAAGGAGCTGTGGCAGATGGAAGGCCGTGTGAAGCGTGACATCTGGTATATCGAGCATTGGAGCTTCTGGCTGGACATCCGCATCATCTGGCTGACAGCCAAGACGATTTTCG
>ODAI013194223.1_pt1 | contig 22648 bp, 16 predicted proteins | sample 1539321 | NCBI WGS metagenome assembly ODAI01 (sample SAMN02144231, study PRJEB22623) | gut metagenome | biome: sheep rumen | host: Ovis aries | place: New Zealand | reverse complement strand
TAAACTTACGTTATGATTACGAAAATCTTTTAATTGAAAAAGAAAAAGCAAAATATCAACAGTCAGTACAAACAAAATTCATCAACAAATTTTTAACTGCTCGTTTTGATGTTAAGAATAAGGGTGGTTCTGGTAATTCTGTTGAGGTTGTGGATGCTATTGAGGGTAATGTTAATATGAGGTTTCCTTCTTGGTTTAAGGATGCTTCTGGTTCTGGTTTGATTGTTGAGAGTTCTGAGGGTGTTATTGATTTTAGTGTTAGGTGTGTTGAGGATGGTGTTTTTACTTTGTGGTTGAAGGGTGTTGATTTTAGGGATGTTGATAATAATAGGGTTCCTATTTTTGTTGATTTTACCCGTTTGTTGGTTGATGGTGAGGTTGTGTTTGATGAGAATCTGTTGGTTAATCATAATGCTCCGTTTATTTATGAAAAGAGTGTTAAGGATGGTCAGGAAGTTAGTATTCATGCCGAGTGGTTGCCTTTAAACAAAAACAGCAAATACACAGTAAAATAAAATAAAGCAAAACAGTTACGCAGTATGATAATTGAATATTAATGAGTATTTATATATGAAAAAACAAAACTTACTACTAATAAAGCAACAATTGAAAAAAATATATTTTTTTCTAGTAATTATGTGATAACATGGGAAAAGTAGGAATTATAGGATCAGGAAGTTTAGGGACGGCTTTGGCACAAACTGTATCAGACAACGTTTCCGAAGTTTATTTATATTCAAGACGTTCTGAACTAGTGGACGTCATGAATACAACACGATACAATAGGGATTATTATCCTAATATAAGATTAAAGGATAACATCACTGCCACCAACAGTTACGAAGATTTAAAAGAATGTAACATAATTATTTTAACAATTCCTTCTTCAGCTTTTGATCAAACATTGAAGGTTCTTAAGGATTATTTAAACAGGGACACTATATTAGTAACAACTGCTAAGGGTATTGATTACCCTTCATTAAAGAGTATGGGTAATTTAATAGAAGAAAATGTTGAAAATGATTATGTGGCATTGTCAGGACCAAATTTTGCTTCAGAAATTATGTTGAACTTACCTACAATAACAAACATAGCATCTAAAAACATTGATGTTTCTAAAAAGGTAAAGGATGTTCTTGAAACAGACCAGTTTAAAGTAATAATAATTGATGATCTGGTTGGATTGGAATTTTGTGGAGTAATAAAGAATATAAACGCAATTGCCAATGGAATCTGTGAAGGAATGAACATTAACGAAAACGCCAGATATGGGGTGTTAACCAAAGGATTAAACGAAACCAAAATGATAATTGAAGCAATTGGTGGTAAAAAAGATACCATTATGGAATATTGTGGATTTGGTGATTTGGTTTTAACATCAACTTCAATGGAAAGTAGAAATCACACTCTGGGAATATTGCATGGACAAAGGATAATAGTTGATGAACAGGCAACAGGTATACTTTTTGAAGGGAACAAGTCTATCAAGGCAGTTAAGGAAATTTGTGATGCAAATAATATAAATTCTGTAGTTGTAAACTTCGTTTATGATGTTTTAATAAACAGAATACCTCCAAAATTGGCATTTAATACATTATGGAAATATATAGAATAAGGAGAAATAAGATATGATAGCAGTTATTTTAGCAGCAGGAATGGGTACAAGATTAAGACCTTTAACCGATGAAATTCCTAAACCATTACTGGAAATGAACGGTTTAACATTACTTGAACGAATGATAAAAAATTGTATGAATGAAGGTATTGAAAAGTTCATAGTTGTAACAGGTTACTACTCACAAAAAGTGGATGATTTATGTTCCCAGTTAGAAGACAAATATTCCATACAAATCAGAACAATAAAAAACGAAAACTATGATACTACAAACACTTCAGTTTCAACATTTCTTGCCAGTTCTTTCATAGAAAATAATGAAACAGGTGAAGATTTCATATTAATCAATGGGGACAATGTTCTTGATCCACAAATAATACATAATATAGTTGAATCACAACATTCATCATTGATTGTTGATAATTTTAAAGAATTGAATGAAGAATCATTCAAGTTAATCATAGACAATGATGAAATCAGGGATATAGGTAAACAATTGAATATTGAAGAGTCTTCCGGTGAATTTATAGGAATTTCAAAAGTAATATCTGCAGATTTACCTAACTTTAATAAAATATTGGATGAATTAATCAGTGATGACTCCCAAAATTATTATGATTACGCATATCAAAATTTAAGTAAATTGACTCATCTGGAATACGTATTTACAGATGGTTTGGAATGGACTGAGATTGATGATCATGTTGATTATCAGAAAGCCCAAAGCATTCTAGATAAAATAGAATAATTTTAAAATTATATAATTACTATTTTTTTCCATATTAATTTATTTGGGGTATTTTTTAAAAAATATCCCTTAATTAATAGTATTTTTACATCTATTTTTTTATATTTCCATTTTTTAATCTTTTATATAATAATCATCTTTTTTCAAATCTATAATAATAACTTAAAACATAATATTATTCAAATATAAATTGCCATGTATTTTTCTGATAATATACTACCACATTATCACATATTTTCATGGTAAAAAAAAATCGTAAAAAAAAATTTTCTCAGATAACTTAAAAAAATAGTTGTTTTTTGTTGGAAAAACAATAGGTTTGTGTTTTTAGGAAATGGTGGAAAATTTTTGATTTGTGTGATATCAATGAAATTAAAGGAATTCGAAGATGAAAAGGATAAAACATTGAATAAGGTTCACGTACGTCAATTAATTAACTTTGACAATACTGAAAATATCAAAGTTTCAGTGGTTGTACCTATATTCAATGTTGAAACATATTTACCTCAATGTTTGGACAGTGTTTTAAATCAAACTTTAGAAGACATTGAAGTTATATGTGTAAACGATGGATCAACAGACGGTTCTCTGGAAATATTAAATGATTACTTGTCCAGGGATAAAAGAATAAAAATCATCAACAAGGACAATGCAGGCTACGGTCATACAATGAACATAGGTATGGACATGGCAAGCGGTGAATATATAGCCATCGTGGAAAGTGATGATTACATATTGCCTACTATGTTGGAGGTATTGTACAATACTGCAAATGACAATAATCTCGACTTTGTAAAAAGTGATTTTTATCGTTTTTATGGGGAAGGAGATACATTTATCAAGGAATACCATCAAATCGACAAAAGTGGAAAATATTATGGAAAACTATTTTCAACCTGTGATAATCAGGAATCATATAAGTTTCTGATGAACACCTGGACAGGACTTTATAAAACTTCCTTTTTAAGGGAAAACTGTATACGCCATTTTGAAACTCCCGGAGCTTCTTATCAGGATAACGGGTTCTGGTTTAAAACTTTCTTCTATGGAAAACGTGTGATGATAGTTAACCAGCCGTTCTATATGTACAGGAGGGATAATCCTAACTCTTCGGTCAAAAACAAAGAAAAAGTATATGCAATGGATAAAGAATATGATTTAATCTATGGATTTTTAGAAGACTCTGAGAATAAAGAATCATTTTTACAAGCATTAACCTTTGCAAAATATAATAATTTCCATTTTACAATGGATAGGATTGATTTGGAATTTAAGGAAGAGTTCCTTAAAAGTACATCCAAAAATTTCAATAAGATGAAAGATAATGGTGAGTTAAGACCGGATTTACTTGAAGAATATGATCAGCATATTCTGAACTGGATAATTGAAGATCCTGATAAATATTACAAGTATATGTATCAGATAAACACTGATAACTATAATATTTTAAGGAAGTTTTTGGAATGTCGTATAGACATTAAAAACTATGGAAACGAAAGTAACGATATTATGGTTCTTGATTATGACGATCCATTGTGTATAATCACACAACCTAAGTGGTTTAACAACAAAAATGGTGTGGGAACAGTAGTTAACAGTACATCAGGAAGTTTAAATTTTTCATTCAAATGTGTTAATGATGGAAATCTTGAAATCAAGTTCAAGGGAATTGATTACAGGGACAGAAACAATAGAAGAATAAAAATCTACATCGATTACACAGAGATAATAATTGATGATGAAATTCTTGTAAGTGGTAGTAATGTAGCATGGCACGATGACCCATTTGTTTACAAAAAAGACGTGAAAGATGGTCAAATAGTAAATGCTCAAATAAGATGGAAACCGTTAAACACGGAAAGCGATTTGAAAACACAAACCGATTATGAAAAAATACTGGATGTACTTTCCGAATGTAGAATAGACATTAAAAATGATGGAAATGAAAACAACAGGGTCAACATAATAAATTTAAGCGATACTGATTGCAGCATTTCCCAACCTGGCTGGTTAAAAAACAATAAAGGAATAGGAACAGTAATAAGCAGTGCAGGTAACGATTTAAACTTTTCAATCAAATGTGTACGTGACGGAAAATTATCAATAAGATTCAGAGCGATTGATTACAGGGACAGGAAAGGTAAAAGAGTTCCTATTCTAATAAACTATAATAACATTGAAATCAACGGTGAAGCACTGGTTCAGGGCAGTAGGGTAGCATGGCACGATGATCCATTCATATACACTAAAGATGTGAAGGATGGGGAAATCATCGACGTCAAATTAAACTGGTCTCCACTTAACTATGACTCCACAGTCAAACCCGAAGTGACTGAAAGAAATGTGGATTACTTGAAAAGCATGAATGATATGAAAAACATTGAAATAAATGCATTAAACGAAGAAATAAAAAGAATAACTCAGGAAAATCAAAAATTAAAAGAATTCAAGGAAACAACATTAAATTCTTCATCATGGAAAATAACTGAACCACTAAGAAAACTCAAACACTTAAAACATTAAATATCAAATCCGGGCAATTCATAAGAAAATATTAACGGGGGTGTACAATTGTCAAATAATTTAAAGCAAGTTAAACTTAACATGTTAAACGAATATGAAAAATTAATCGATTCAATATATGACAATTACTACAATGAAACATTTACCTTTAGTCAGGCATTATATAAGATAAGAAACTATTCGTCACTGTGGGATTGTTGCAGGTTAGATTTGAAAAATAACGGTACGGCATCCAACAGCATTGAATTAACCGAATATGGAAGCAATATAAATATCACATATCCCGAATGGTTTGAAGACGCCAGGGGTAAAGGATGTAAAATAGATGAAAAATCAGGAGATACCACTTTTAAATTTCAATGCATGGGTAAAGGAAATTTAAAATTTTCATTCAGAGGAAATGACTACAGAGATTTAAACAATAGGAGAGTCAGAGTTCCTATTTACATATATTTCACAGAATTAAAAATTAACGATGAATCTGTAATTGATGAAAACATATTGTCATGGCACAACGATCCGATAGTAATAGATAGGGAATGTGATGATAATGAAATATTCACTATTAAAATACGATATGACACAATTTTCACATATTATCCTAAAATAAAAGAATACGTGGACAGCATTGATACCCGTGAGGATATAGTGGAATATCAGGAAAAAATTAAAAACTACATAACATATGAAAAAATGGCCCTGGAACTTGATGAAATCGATAACGTCGCATCAAATCTTCACGGTTACATAAATGAAAATGATTTGAAGTTTGATAACACAACGTTTTCATCTTATGATTCATTCAAGGGAGTCTTTTACACATATGACAATTTCATTAAACTAACCAACAAAATCAATGAACTAAATAATAAGATAGATTCTCTTGAAAGCAAATTGGAGAATTATGAAAAGGATACGGATAAAATCTTGGATTCAAACAATTCATTGTTCAACAATATCTATCTGGATTATGAGTTTAAACCGAAAAAACTGTTGAATAATCTACAGACATTATGTTCTGAATTGCTGCTGTTTGTGGACAACATATGTAAAAAACACGAGATAGACTGGTGGTTGGATTATGGAAATCTTTTAGGGGCTGTTCGTCATGATTATTTCATACCATGGGATGATGATATGGACATAGGTATGATGAGAAAAGATTATCATAAGTTTATCGACGTATTATATGATGAAATTAAAAATCATGAAATGAACGACTGCATAAACGTTTATTACAGGTACCGAAAGGCAAACAATAAGGTCATCAACTCATTTGTACAGTTCTTTGTAATGGACAAGAAAAGGAAAAAAGTTATGGCTGGATTGGATGTTTTCCCATATGATTTCATGAAAGACCAGGATTTAAGCGGATTGGGTCCACAGTATAACAAGTCTCAGGCAAACTTTTATAACAATTTAACAAGAGGTTCTAAACGTTCCGCAGTCTACATGGGATTGGATTATGAAGATGTAATAGGAAAATTATATTCAGAGCTTGGATTAACATATGAAAAACAGAAATATATTATTCCTGGAGTCGAAGGATCTTTCAGTTATGGAAAAAATCTGTACGAACTGGCAGTATTCGAAACAGATGAAATATTCCCATTGAATGAAGTGCAGTTTGGAGACCACACATTTCCGTCACCAAAAAATTATGATTATTACTTAACACAGATTTACGGGGATTACATGAAAATTCCTAAGTCCGTACGTTCACACAGTAGGGTAAATAACTTTAGAAATATAGAGGGAATAGATGAAACATTCGAATATTATATCGATAGATTTAAAGTAGTTAACAAGGATTTTTAATCAACTAAATGTAGATAAACAATTATTAAAACTGCTTCATGGATAGTATAATACGAAATGATTGTTTAATTAACAGTTCGAGAGGGAGATATAAATGTCAAAGGATTTAAAAAATATTAAAAACACTATGTTCAATGAATTTGAAAAACAATTGGATAACATTTTTCAAAAATATCATGAAAATCAAATAACTCATGATGAATGCATAAAAAACATAACCTGGCTCAAAAATGCTTGGAAAACAGTAAGATGTGACATGAAAAATGTGGGTGACGATTCAAATTCAATTAAATTTTTAGAATACGATAAAAAATTGGATATAACATATCCTTCCTGGTTTGCTAAAGGTGGAAAAGGCTGTAAAATCGAAACCACCAGAAATAACATTCACATGATATTCCAAACGATAAACAATGGAAACCTAAATCTAATGTTACGTGGAAAAGATTATAGGGATCTGAATAAGAAAAGAATTCCGACATATATAAATTATTCCAAGGTTTCAATCAATAACGTTGTTTTATTCGAAGAAAATCAACTTGTATGGCACAACGTACCTTATACATATGAAAAATTATGTAAAAACGAGGAATTCTTTGAATTGAATATTGAAGTTGAGACAATCTTTGATTATTTACCTGACCTTGAAGACTTTTTAAAGAACACTCTGGAATCAAATTCTGATTTAAACGAAGCTCAAAATGAAATCAAAAATTATTTCAAACGTCAAAGATTCTTAATACCAATAAATGATGTATTTTCTGAAGAAAAACCAGATTCCAATTCATTAATGTTAATAAATTCAATAGAAAATAGCTTTAACCTATATAATCTATCAGAAAAATATGATGAGTTACTAAAAGAATTCAAAGAATATAAAAAAGAAACCGATGCTGTTTTAAATTCATATAATGACATTTTCAACAGTTTCTTCATCTACAACAAGGTTGAACCAAAGAAATTGGTTAAAAATTCACGCGAATTAAATATGCAGATGATGGACTTTATAGATCACATCTGTAAGAAACATGGTCTTCGCTGGTGGTTATACGCTGGAACTTTATTGGGTGCCATAAGACATGGTGGATTCATTCCATGGGATGACGACGTAGACATAAACATGCCAAGGGAAGACTATGAAAAATTCATGGAAATTTTCGAAGACGAAGTCGAACAACACGGCTTAAAAGGATTTTTAAGTTTAAGCATTTCAACAGTAACAAACAATGGTGTTTATCTTCCATTTATAAAAATCAACTATTTCGCTAATAATGACCTCTACGGATTTATCGACATTTTCCCTTCAGATTATACAAATGGTGTTATCGACAACGTTGAGGCAGTTTTCAAACAGGAAAAACAAAGAATTAGAAGGGAATTGAAAAAAGGTGTTCCACGTGAGGAAGTATTAAACGAATCATTCAAACGCTTAAACGTATCCAAGGAAAAAACTGATTTAATAATGAGTGGTGTGGAAGATTCAGTGCTTTCAATACACAAATATGATACAGTATTCCCTTTAAATGAAATTCAATTTGAAGACAGGTGTTATCCATGTCCAAACGATTACAGAACATACATTACCTCAGAATACGGTAGTGACTATATGAGAATTCCAAAAGTTGTATATGCCCATGGATTTTATGAATATCTTTCACGTCGAGAAAACGTATATGAAATCTTTGATGAACAAATAAACAAATTAAGGGAAATTAATGAAAATTTTGAATAGTTTAATTAAATTTTAACTGATACTATGAATTCAAATGATAAAAATATTAAAAATGTTGCAGTTTATGGTTCCTGCATAACCAAGGATCCATTCACAACAGCTTTTAATAAGGATTACAAGGAACGTTACAATTGTTTGATAAACGATCAAAAACATTCCATGATTTCAACCATGCAGGAAAAGGTCAGTGTTGATGAAGCAGATTTAAAAATACTTCCGGAAAATGCTGATAACAGATTCTTAACAAAATGCATCAAAGAGGATTTGGAAAAGACTTTCCTTGACTTGATTCTGGAATACGATATTGATTATCTGGTATTTGATGTGTATTTTGAAATAGAAAGGGGAATTGTTCGTTATAACGACGGTACCATACTAACCAAAATCACTGGATTTGACAAAACGCCCTATTTTAAGAAACTCAAAAATGTGGAATATCTGACAATGTTCGATAATCCTGAGGAATATTTTGAGCTATGGAAGGAAAGCTGTGACAAGTTTTTTGAATTTTTCAGAAAAAACTCTCCAAACACAAAGATTATACTGGCACAGGTAAGGTCTTTATGTGAAGTCCAGAGAACTGATAATTCAATTTACATTGAGCCAAATTATGTCATAAAATACAAACTTAACAATTTCCTGTACAAAAAGCTCGAAAACTATATAACTTCAAACTATGACGTTGAAGTATTAACATTTGATAAGGACTGTGTTTTAAAGGAAAATCATCGTTGGAAAAAGTATCATGTTCATTATAACGACGAATATTACACGAATTTTCTAAAAAAAGTGGATGCAATAGTTGAAAAGAACGATTTGTCCGAGACGGTTCTAAGCTTATGGGAAGAAAACATAAGGTTAAAACAGGAACTTGAAAAAAAAGAATTAATATAAAAAAAATCAATTAAAAAGAGTCTTCAATCTTTTTAATTTTATTTTCCAAACATCTTATTTTTATTTCATTATAAACGTACTGGTAGTATGTCATGGTATAGTGTGTGGTGTATAATCCCCAGATGTTTCCTTCATCGGCGGTTGTATCTGCAGGGAATGGAATGACCTCCACGTCAAAATTATTTTCTATGTAACTTTCTAATTTTTTAAAGAACGGATTCAATGTTACTGCCTGATCATGGAAATCCTGTCTGAATTTGTATGTGCAGTCAAAGCCTATGTAATAATCCACCAGTTCTATTTTCTGTAGTATGACCTTTAAATTAGGGAAATGTTCTGATAAATATTCGAAGAATTTATCGCATGATTCTGTCCAGATGTTATAATATTCCTCTTCATTATCTTTCAGATTAATCGGCCTTAAGTTATCCTTATTTTTCTTGTAAAACTCAGTGTTTGCAATGTACTCGCTGTTGGTTATGTATGTGTCCTCATATGCAAGAACTCCCCATCTGACATCATGAACCAGGTTAATAATCAGATAATCAATGTCATCCAGGTGATTGAATATTTCTTTATCGAAATCTTTTTTAATATCTGTAGTTACAATGTTTTTATCGTGTGAATCAATCAGGTAAACAAGGTCGTCTTCGGAGTATTCTATTTTAGGATTCATTAAACTGATGATGGTACTGCGTTGATGTTCATATTTCTTATTGAAGTCACGTTTATAATCATTATAACATGATCTGAATGGGTCTATGCTAACGCAGGAACCGAACATTGCAACGTTGGTTTTTGATAAACGTAACGAGTTTTCGCGTTTTTCATCAGATGAGGTTTCGTCAGCTTTTTCTTGTCCAATTTCTATTTTGTATTCGTTGATTTTTTGTAATAGTTCATCATACTTGGATTCCAGATAATTTAAACTGGTCATGTTCTCGAAAGACATGTTTAATTCAGGGAAATAATCATATATTGTTTCGGATTGAATTTCCAAATTTATCCTTTCCAGATTATGGGATCTTCTGTTGATTACAAATGGTTCGTCATGGCAAATGAGTTGGTCATGGTTTAGGAATACTTTGTTGTTCAAAATCACTTTTTTGATATTTAGGTAGATGGGAAGACGTTCATTGTTTGAATTTCTGTAGTCAACTCCACGCAGGTTTATATTTACATCACCGTTGTTAATGCACTGAAAACCTATGTTCATCTTATTATTTTCGAATTCGATTTTTGTTCCTTTACCTGTGTTGTCTGTATACCATTCAGGATTGGAAATGTTTAAACTTTTTTCATATCGAATTTCCTTTTCATATATTCGTATGGAGTTGGATTCGTTTCCGATGTTCTTTATGTCAACACGTGAAATATTCCATACCTTTATAAACCATTTTAGTTGAGTTTTCAATTCTTCAAAATTAAATTGATTTTCATAAAAGTTATTGAAAATAACATTGATTTGTTTTTCGAACTCATTTAACATTATCATTTTACTATTCTTGTCTGACAAAATAAAAACCCCTTTAAATAGTAATATTATGTTTATCTTTCAACATTATTATATTTAAATTTATATTTCTTTACCTTATTTAAGTCGAATCAATATTTTGCACTTCTTATTTTAGGAATGGAAAATATACATTTTTTTTAGGATATTTTGATAATCTTCTATCACTTAAAAAAATATATATTATTTTTTAAACAAAATAAATATTATATATATTTGTTAAGATATGGCAAGAAATAAAGTATATTTTTTTTATTTATTTTGGAAATCTTTGAAAATGAGTATACATTAAAAAAATTATCGGATGTTTATTGGAGAATATTTTATGAATGGAATTTCAGTAGTTATGCCAGTTTATAATGTGTCAAGTCTTTTATATACTTCAATAGAAAGTATTCAAAAGCAGACCATGAAAGAAATAGAGATTGTCTGTGTAGATGACGGATCAACAGATGACTCTTTGGAAATTTTAGGAAAGTTGAATGAAAAATATCATAATATAAAAATAATCCAACAGGAGAATGCAGGTCCTGGTATTGCAAGAAATACGGGAATTGATGCTTCAGAAGGGGAATACATAGCATTTTTAGATGCCGACGACATTTTCCTGGATGAAACGGCTCTGGAAAAAATGTATGATGCTGCAAAGAAAAGCGATGCAAACATGGTGGGTGCAAATTTAAAGTTCGTAAACCGCGACTATTCCTTAAACGAATACTATGATTATGTCAATACAAGATTTGCATTTTATTCCAAAGAAGATGTTTTAGATTCTGAAGAATACGGAATTCCATTTGCTTTTTATAAAAACATTTTCAAGAAGGATTTCATTAACCAGCATAACATTCGTTTTCCGGATAAAAGAGCCGGTGAAGACCCTATTTTTATGGCCAACGTACTTGTAAACACAAAAGATTTTCCTGTACTGCCTATTGATTTGTATGGATATAACCATTCAATGGGTGGAGGAGTAAACGAAAAAATCAACACTTACGAGAAAAAATATTCATACCTTGAACATTTTAAGGAAGTATTTGACATCCTTAAAAACAATGATTTCCAATCAACATACCTCGGTTATAAGGTTGAATTTATTGACTATCTTATCTATTCAAAAAACATGTATGATAAGGAAATTCAGGAAATATTATCCAAACTCTTCAGCAATTATGAAGATTATTTCCAAAGGGACAGCTACGGATTTTTTGTAATGGATTACATGTTAAATCCGGATTTTAAGGAAAACTTCCAAAATTTCGATGAATATGCTCTGATAAAAAAATGTCTGTTTGAAGAAACATTCATAGAAGACAATTTCATTGACAAGCAAAGATTAATGGATTACATAACAATTGAATCTAACAACCGTTACGATGTTGAAGATGAAAAACTTATGAAAGCTTCATACGATGTATTGAACAATATTAAAGAGCAAACATCCATAAAATATGACACAATCAGTGAAGAAGTTAAACGGATAAACGATAAAATCAATTCCGAAACATATGGAAAATATGCCGAATTTTTAAGAAAATTCAATGAATGTCGTATTGATGTTAAAAACATTGGCGGCTCCGATAACAGGATAGAAATTGTTGATTGTGATGATTCATTGTGTGATGTCTCCAATCCTGTCTGGTTAAGAGATAATACAGGTGAAGGTTCTGTAATTTACAGCGTCAAGGATTCATTGAATATTTCATTCAGATGCGTTAAGGACGGAACTTTGATGCTAAGCTTTAAGGGAATAGATTACAGGGACAAGCTGGATAAAAGAATACCTGTATTCATTGATTTTACCGAAATTATCGTTGACGGTGAAACACTTGTCAGGGGAAGCAGGGTCTCATGGCACGACAATCCTGTAGAGTACTATAAGGACGTTAAGGACGGTCAAATCGTAAACATTCAACTCAAATGGCTGCCTTTAAATTACAACAGCGATATCAGACTGCTTTCGGATTACGAAAAAGTGATAAACGTACTTTCAAACAGCAGGATCGATGTTAAAAACATGGGTAATCCTGATAACATGGTTGAAATTGTTGATTGTGATGATTCATTCTGTGACATTTCCAATCCGCCATGGTTAAGGGACAGTAATGGAATAGGAACAGTATTAAACAGTGCACAGGAACATATGGACTTTTCATTTAAGTGCATTAACGATGGTAAACTGATGCTTAGCTTCAAGGGTGTTGATTACAGGGATAAATCCGGTAACAGAATACCTGTCTATATCGATTATTCAGAAATTGTCGTTGACGGCAAAAACGTTGTAAATGGAAGCAGGGTTTCATGGCACGATGATCCGTTTGATTATTACATGGATGTCAAGGACGGACAAAAAGTAAATGTTAGGGTAAAATGGCAACCTATCCATTCAAACAGTAATCTTAAACTATTGTCCCTAACGGATACGAGGATGGAAAAATTCAATAAAGGCAGAATCGACATAAAAAATAATGGAAACAAAGATAATGCCATTGAAATTACCGAAAAAGATGATTCGGCCCTAAAAATTTTTAAACCAGACTGGTTTAAAAACGATAATGGTGTGGGAACTGAAATAATCAGTGACAAGGGAAGTTTAAACTTTTCATTCAAATGTATCAATGACGGAAACCTGAACATGGAGTTCAGATCTGTCTATTATAAGGAAAATAATGTTAAAGTGCCGATATACATTGATTACAACGAAATAATTGTAGATGACGAGGTCATACTAAGTGGAAACAGGCCAACATGGCATGACGACCCGTTCATTTTCAAAAAAGCAGTTAAGGATGGACAAATTGTCAACGTAAAAGTTAAATGGAGTTCCTTAAACAAAAGTATTTCAGAAAAGGCAGTATTTAGTCAACAACAAATCAACGACTTAAAGAATGCTAAAGAAGCTAAGAATAAGGAAATAGAAAAATTAAAACAACAAATAAAAACATTAAAAGAAGAAAATAATGATTTAAAACATTTCAAAGAGGAGTTGTTGAGTTCTAATTCCTGGAAAATCACAGAACCGCTTAGAAAAATTCAAGGCGGAAACTAATGTTTGGTAAGGTGTTGTTATGGTCGAAATATCAGTATTATTATATGTATTTGATGATGATGAATTCATTGGGGATTCTATTGAAAGCATAATGAATCAGTCATTTACGGATTTGGAAATTATATGCATTGACGATGAATCAACAGACGATTCACTGGCACTGCTTGAACAATATGCCAAAAAAGACGAGCGCATAAAAGTTTATTCACACAAGCACTGTGGACTCTCCACATCAATAAACAATGTAATCAAAAATATAAACGGTAACTACGTTCAAATATTGAAAGCCGGAACATTGCTGAAGGAAAATGCATTACAAGCAATGCTTGAAAAGATTCAGGACACAGATGCAGACTTCGTAATTGCAAACATAAAAAACCGCGATAAAAACGGTAAAGAATATGAAAATGATCAATATTCCATAAGCAATGTAATAAATCAATGTGGGGATAAATCATTTGACTTCGACGAAGTTCAAAATCTAATCCTTGAATTGAATCCGTCAGTGGAAAATAAGTTATACTCAGCACAGTTCCTTCAGGACAATGAAATTACATTCAAAGGCAACTGTGAGTACAGTGAAAACATTTTCTTCTATGAATCATTCATACGGGCAAATAAAGTCAATTGTCTAAACGACTTCCTATACTTACATCTTGACAGATACACCACATTAAAAAACAGGGATACCCGAAAATTCCTTAACATTCCACCATCATCAAACAAAATAATGGATTTATTCAAACAATACGATAAGCTTGAAAATAATAAGGGCATCTACAATCATCTGTTCAATCGCAATATGAAAGGATACTTCACCATTAAGGAAATTTATAAAAACGAGTACTTTAACACAATAAGAACAGACCTGGTTAACCTATTAAACAGTGATGAAATAGATGAATTTCTGGAAAATATCGAAGATTATAACAGAAAACTATTCGAACAGATAATCATTTCGGATAATTCATATGAATTCAACAGATTACAAAAAACATATTATGAAAAAATCGAATACAATAAGTTACTGAATCGTAGAAGATTTTTAAAACCATACATTGCCAAAATGAACGAAGAATAAGTAAAATCTAATCAACAACGTTATTATTACAAAAAAAATGGAGACTAATAATGAGTTTAACACCTAAAATTTCTGTAATCATGCCATCATTGAATGTGGAGGACTACATGGAGGAATGTCTTTCAAGCGTCTTAAACCAAACATTCAGGGATATTGAAGTCATCTGTGTTGATGCAGGATCTACCGACAAAACACTGGACATAATTAAGAAGTACCAGAAAGAAGATGAAAGGATACGAATTTTAAATTCCGACAAGAAAAGCTATGGATACCAGGTAAATCTTGGAATAAATGAATCAAAAGGAAAATATATCAGCATAGTCGAAACGGACGATTATATTGATGATAAAATGCTTGAAACATTATATTCCCATTCACAAAACGATACGATAGACATTATCAAGTCTAACTTTTATTATCTAAACGATTATGATGAAGCTAATGTGGAAATCATCAAGGACGTTTCAAAACGGGACGTACCAACCGAAAAGATCATCACCTTAAAGGAAGAACCATTATTTGTTGAAGGACACCCTTCAATATGGGCTGGAATTTATTCAAAAGACTTTTTACAAAAAAACAACATTAAATTCCTTGAAGTTCCTAAAGGTGGATGGGTTGACAATCCGTTTTTCTATGAAACTGCCCTGAAAGCCGAAAAAATAATTTATCTGGACGATGCATTTTATTATTACAGGATAACAAATCCAAATTCTTCTTCAAACGACTTTGGAGATAACACTCTGCCGATGAAGAGGATTTTGGATATTTATGACGTTCTCAAGGAAAACGACGTTCACGATGAAAACATCATAAAAGTATTTTACACCCGATTGTTTAGATATATTGAAATCATTCTAGAACACAACAACAACGATATAAGTTCATTGGATTTTGATACCTGTTCATATATTCAGAAAGCCTTAAAAAATGTGGATGAAAACATAGTTCAGGAAGAATTAAACAGAAATTTTAAAGTATTATACTATAAATTCATGTCTCCACTGTTACTTTTAAAATTTGAGTGAATATGAACTTATTTCACATATTTTTTTTTAATTAATAATGTAAAAACTTTTAATCCATAGCTGATTAATATTCAGTTCAAAAAAAAAATTACAAGTCATTAAATAAAAACTTTTATTTTTATGAAAAATAAAAGATAAATTAGGATAATATTATTAGGGGGAATAATCATATTATTAGATTTTTTTGATAAGGAATATCCTTCACGCCGACCTGTAGATTCTATGTCCTATTTTTTTGAAAGCGATTCACAGACTTTTGACATAGACTTTGAGGTTGTTAATGTTGTACGAAGTTTCTTTCCACATATGGGTCTTTCTCTTCGTGAAGGTCTTAGTGTGATGTACAGAACTCTTAATGACAGAATGTGGTATAACATAGGCAACTACGCTTTGGATACTCCGTTTACAATTGACATGTCAGAATTCGTGGATGAGGGAGAAATTTATGAAATATTGATATACGGTCCGATAATCAGTACTCTAAGGAAGCTGCAGATTATATTGCCCGATGATTCATACGCTAAAATTATTAAATTGATTCCTGAAAAGAATGTTGTGGTTGTGGGCGGTCCGACAACCTACGGAATAGGATGCACTACTTCTGCAAACATGTTTTCAAACATCATAGAAAGAAAATTTGATGCCAATGTATATCATGTGGCCTTTGATGATAAAAATTATCTAAGAAGAGTTAAAGAATATTATTCCACAAAAAATCCCCCTGTTGCAGATATTGGAATATTGGAACTGGATTATTTCAGCCAAAACGAACTTGCCGTTGAAGAAGATCTCGTGGATGTAATACGTCTGATGAAACAGCGATGTAAACAAGTTGTCGGATGGTACTCAATTCCAGACGGCAGAATGTACAAATCAATCATACTAAATAAAACCATTCAACGACTGGTTAAAAACGGTGAACTGGAAGTATTGGATTTATCTTACCTTTATGATGATGAACACAGGGACATGTGCACTTATAACGTCTGGTTTATGAACGATTCCGGAAACATTTTTATTTATAATGAGGTTAAAGAAGTTATCAGGAGATTGACACAATGGAATATTTAAATTCACTAGCCGATCCTATTAAATCAATAGATGAAAAGAATATTCAGTATTTAAACGTATTAAATCATCCTTCATTGGTTTTTGGAAATCCGTTTAACACGGATAAGGTAAATTTTTGTAAGTACACTCCTGAAGTGGAAAAGGAAATGATACAGTTCGGCAGGGTTGTAAACAATTCGATGATTTACCATAAAACTGCTTCATGCGGTTGCAGAATAAGATTTAAAACCACATCCAGGAGACTTGTATTTAAGGTTGAATTGAAAAGAGGTTACAATTATAAAAACATGGTAACATGGAACTCTTCCGGATTGGATATTCATCTTGTCTCCAAGGACGGCAAATATCAACACAAACAGTTAATAGCCCCTCAGGAAGGATACCGTTTATATGCCGATCAGATATATATTCCCCCTAACAGTTCGGTATGTATCTTTTTACCAAGCTACGACACTATTGAACAGATGTACATAGGAATAGAACGTGGCTCAAGAATTGGAAAATTCCGTTATCCAAAAGACAAACGTTCCCCGATAATTTTCTATGGAAACGACATTACACAGGGAGCTTCGGCAACAAGAAGCGGTAACGCATTCCCAAATATTGTCAGCAGACAAATGAATCAGGACATAATTAATTTTTCCACGACCATGTGTTGCAGAGGAACAATTAAAGCGGCAGAAATGATTGGAAATCTTGAGTGTGATTCCATTGTAATAGACTATTCCAGAAACGCTTCGGATTTGGATTATTTTAAAGATACACACGAAGCTTTCTATAGGAAAATCAGACAGATGCATCCCGATAAAAAAATCATCATCATGACATCGGCAGTATTTAACAAATCTAAAAAATACGAATCATTTGATGACGTGATTTACCAAACATATAACAATGCAAAAAAACGTGGAGAAAACACGTATATACTGAATCAGAAGGACCTGTTTAATGGTGATGAATACGATCTGGCGGCCATAGACGGCGGAGGATATACAGATTACGCCATGTTCAGGGTTGCCGATAAAATTTGTGAATTATTAAAATCATAACAAATTCATTTTTTCTTTTTTTTATATGTAAAATTTTATTTTTCAATGTGAAAATCTACATGTCGGATTGAAAAACTTAATTTAAAATAATTCCATGTGATTATAATTATTTTTCAAACAATAAATTTTATACTTTTATGATTTGAACTAAATTTCATGAAGTCTAAAATTCAGTATATGATAATTCAAAGTAAGATGTAAAATACCTAAGAATAGGAATCAAAAAAATTCAAAAAAGCAATGATTTGTAAAATGAAGTGTGTGCCTATGAAAATATCAGTAATCATACCTGTTTTTAACAAGGAAAAATATTTGGATGAATGCCTAACATCCGCTATCAATCAAACACTAAATGATATTGAAATCATCTGTGTAAATGACGGATCAACGGATGCTTCACAGAAAATTCTTGAGCAATATTCAAGAAAGGATTCAAGAATAAAAATCCTGGAACAAAATAATCGGGGACCTGGATCTGCCAGAAATGAAGGCTTAAAAATAGCAGAAGGGGAATACATATTCTTTTTGGATGCAGATGATTGGATTGAATTGGACGCCCTTGAAAAGCTCTATGACAATGCAAAGGAAAATGAATCTGAACTTGTGCTCTTTAATGCCATAGAGCATCTGCCCGAAGGAAATTTCAGAAAAAGAATATACTACCCCGAAAACATAGAGGGAACTTTCGATTTTCACCAAAAAACCGATATCGTGATGAATAACTTTTTAATAGTATGTACAAAGTTACACAAAACCGATTTTCTCAGAAAAAATCATATCAGCTTTTCTGAGGTTGGACTTTTTGAAGACGTATTCTTCCATATAAAATCCATAATCAAGGCCAAAAGAATATCCTATCTGAATGAAATCTTCTATAACTACAGACGAACAGAAACAAACACCAGACAATCCAAATCAGTACAGAACAATAAAAGTCACGAATTTTTACAGGTACTCGATGAAATAAGAATATTCCTGAACAATGAACAGCTTTATGACCTGCTGGAAGAAAATTATGTTAACTTTAAGCTCACAGAACTAAAAAACCTCTTTGAAAACAATGAAGATAAAAAAGAGTTTTTCACACTCTTAAATGAAGATTTTAATAAAAACACTATTAAAGAAGGTATATTGGACAAAATATCTTCCGATAAACGGAATTTTTACGTATCGATTAAAGATTCTAACAGTTTTGAGGATTATCAGGCTTCAATTAACAAAAAACAGCTAACAAAAAGCAACGATTCAAATAAAATATTTTCATACATTAAAGGTTTATCTAAAAAATATTTCTTTTAGCTTTAACAAATATAAATAATGATAATAAATTTTTGGGATGTAATATAGTGGATTTTGAGATAAAATATAAAGATGCAATGGCACGTATTGGAACGTTTAAAACTCCACATGGTAAGGTAACCACTCCAAATCTAATGCCTGTTGTCCACCCTGGAAAACAAACATTAGACGTTAAGAAATTTGGGGCGGAAATTGTAATAACAAATTCTTATATAATTTATAAGAATGAAAAGTTAAAGGAAAAAGCCTTAAAGGATGGAGTTCACGAATTAATAGATTTTCCTGGAACAATTGAAACTGATTCAGGTTCCTTCCAGTTATCGGTATATGGTGACATTGACATATCTAACGAGGAAGTCATTAAGTTTCAGGAAGCTATCGGCACAGACATAGGAACATCATTGGATATTCCTACCGCACCATATGTTAAAAGGGAAGAAGCCGAAGAAGATTTGAAGGTAACAATCGAAAGAGCCGAAGAAGCATCAAAGGTCAGGAAGAATTTACTCTTAAACAGTGTAGTTCAGGGTTCCACATTCCCAGACCTTAGAGAGTACTGTGCAAAGGAAATATCCCGCTTCGATGCGGACATTTATCCTATAGGTGCAGTGGTGCCTTTAATGGAAATGTATCGCTATGCTGATCTGGTTGATGCTGTAATGTACTCAATGAGAGGTTTGCCTGAAGACAAGCCAAGACATCTTATGGGTGCAGGTCACCCTATGGTTTTTGCATTGGCTGTTGCTATGGGATGTGACTTATTTGACAGTGCAGCATATATTCTATACGCAAACAAGGACAGGTTCATGATGCCTGACGGCACATTAAAACTGGAAAATCTTATAGAAATGCCTTGCAGCTGCAGGGTCTGTTGTGAACACACTGTTGAAGAACTCAAACAAATGGATCAGGAAAAACGTGCAAAGTTAATAGCCGAACATAATCTTCACATCAGTTTTGCCGAAATCAGAAGAATCAGACAGGCAATAGTCGATGGAGAACTGATGAAACTGGTTGAATTAAGATGCAGATCACATCCGTTTTTACTTGACGGCCTAAGAAGATTACAGGAATATCAAAAGGATATGGAAAGATTAACTCCAAGCAGTAAAAAATCAGCATTCTTCTACACAGGTTATGAATCACTCTCACGTTCCGAAGTCTACAGACACGTTGAAAAATTAAAACAAATCAAAGCCAAAAACAAAAATTTAATAATATTGCCTCCAACGAGTAAGCCATATGCAAAACATGTTAACAGGGAATACATTAAGAAGTACACCCCAAAAATTTCAACGTTCTATTCAAATTCGGTGAATAATGATTATTCAGATAGTGACATTGTAGTTGCGGACATTCCATTCGGAATAATTCCACTCGGACTGGATGAATATTATCCTCTTGCACAAAATGAAACACCTTCAATACATGATGAAACTTCCAAGAAATTCGTCAGGGAATTAATAAGTGAATATGCAAAGAAATATGAAAACGTCTTAATTCACAGGAAGGTTATTCAAACATTTGAATTGGAAGGATATGACCTCTATGAAAACGAACTGATTCTTCCTGAAGCAAAAATTTCCGATTTCAACAGACTGATGGAAGTTGCTGATTATCAATTTGGTGCGGGTTGCGGAGAAGCATTGTTCGGAAACGATCCTGAAAAAATCAAAATAGAAAAAAGTCGAAAAACCGGAAAAATTCGTCACGTATACGAAGATAACAGGGCAATAGTAAATATGAGAGCCAGCGACGGATTTTTAATACTGTCTGACTTGGGTGCAAAACGTTTACACGAACATTTATCTTATCCAAACGCAAGAGTGGTGGTTTCAGAGGATTCAGAACCATACGCTGTTCAAGGAAAATCAGTGTTCAACAAGTTTGTTCTGGATTGTGATGAAAACATCAGAAGAAACGATGAAGTCCTGATAGTCAACAAAGACGATGAATTATTGGCTTGTGGAAAATCATTGTTGTCCAGTTATGAAATAAAAGATTTCAGCACTGGTCAAGCTATTAAAACACGTAAAATAAAAAAATTTGAAGAGTAGATTGTTATGTCAGAAAAAAAAGAATTAAAAGTAAAATCCATCAAAAACGGTACAGTAATTGATCACATCAAACAGAACAGGGCCGCAAACATTCTTAGCATGCTTAATTTGCCTGATGATGAAACTCCTGTAATGGTAGCAATAAATGTTGAATCTTCAAACATGGGTAAAAAGGACATAATAAAAATTGAAGGAAGGGAATTATCAGAGGAGGAAGTGGATAAACTCGTTTTATTGGCTCCTCAGGCTTCAATCAATATTATTCGTGATTATGAGATAGTTAACAAATTCAATCTGCATCTGGCCGATGAAGTTGTGGGTGTTGTTAAGTGCAGTAACCCAAATTGTATAAGCAATTCCAACGAACCTTTACAGGACAGGTTTTACGTTCAATCAAAGGAACCGGTATTGTTAAGATGTCATTATTGTGAACGTACAATGGATTATGAGGATATTGAATCACAGTTATAAGGTAAAAACATGAACTTTATACATGAAACTCTCAGCATAGATACAAATAGCGGTGTTGAATTAATAAACATCACATCTGAAGTTCAAAGAATTATAAAATCAAATAAAATAGAAAACGCTCTTGTTAACATTTCTACAAAACACACAACAACAGGTATAATTATCAATGAGGATGAAAAAGGATTAAAAGAAGATATCATAAACCTTTATGAACATCTGATTCCTTTTGATGATTATTATCATGACAGAATAGATAATAATGCCAGAAGTCATTTGAAGTCATTGCTGTCTAATCCAAATCAAACCTTGCCTGTTATTAATGGTAAAATTAGTTTGGGTACATGGCAGAGCATATTTTTTGTAGAATTGGATGGACCAAGAAAGAACAGGTGTATTGACATAACAATTATTTTATGAAAAAAAAGGTTTTAGTGATTATGATGAAAGCAATAATTTTAAATTCAGGAATGGGTTCAAGATTAAAGGAATTGACAAAAAACGTTACAAAATCAATGGTAAAAATAAATGATAACGAAAGCATATTTTCAAAAGCAATGAACGTTTTGTTAAACTATGACATCGACGAGTTCATTATCACAACAGGATATCTGAATGATGTTCTTGAAGATTATGCAAAAGAGACATTTCCTGATGTTAATTTCACATTTGTACATAACCCTGTATATGACTCAACAAACTACAT
>ODAI010453766.1_pt1 | contig 22662 bp, 21 predicted proteins | sample 1539321 | NCBI WGS metagenome assembly ODAI01 (sample SAMN02144231, study PRJEB22623) | gut metagenome | biome: sheep rumen | host: Ovis aries | place: New Zealand | reverse complement strand
TATATTCAGCACGTCGATGTCGGCTTTTTCTATCTCGTCAAAAAGAATGAGCGAGTAGGGATTTCTCCTCACCTTCTCGCAGAGCGTCATACTCTGATCGTCATAGCCGGCGTAACCCGGAGGCGCTCCGATGAGCTTCGAAACTGAGTGCTTCTCCATATACTCCGACATATCGACTCTGATAAGACTGCTCTCCGTGCTGAAAATGCAGTCCGCAAGCGCTTTCGCAAGCTCAGTCTTTCCAACGCCGGAAGGTCCTGCAAACAAAAATGAAGCTGTTGGTCTGGTGCTGTCACGGAGTCCCGAGCGCGCCCGGAGAATTGCTCCGGATATCTTGCTCACTGCCGCGGAATGTCCCACCACACGCGCCGAGAGCTGCTGCTCGAGCTGACCGAGCTGCCGCGCTTCCTCGGCGGTTATCCTGCTGAGAGGTATGCCTGTTTTCATCGAAATGACCGTCATTATATCCGCTTCCGTGACCACAGCTTTCTCGCTGCACTTTATCATATTTCCGACATCGCGGAGACTTTTTCCGCTCTTTCTTAGCTCGATGTACTCCGTCCCCGTACTGCTCTCCGGACTGCTGTACCTTATCTTCGCCCTCGCACAGGCTTCGTCGATCACATCTATCGCCTTATCCGGCAGGAAGCGTTCCGAAACATACCTCACCGACATCTTAACGGCAAGCTCTATCACCTCGTCGCTTATCTTAACGCCGTGGAACTTCTCATAGCCGCTGCGGAGCCCTTTTATCATCTCGATACAGCCAGCGACCTCCGGCTCGTTTATGTGGACAGGCTGAAAGCGCCGTTCGAGCGCCGCGTCCTTTTCGATAGTTTTGCGGTACTCGTCAAAGGTAGTGGCACCGATGATCTGGAGCTCTCCGCGCGCGAGCTGAGGCTTCATAATATTTGCCGCGTCTATCGCTCCCTCAGCCGCTCCGGCTCCCACTATCGTGTGTATCTCGTCAATGAAGAGGATAATGTTCCCGGCACTGACCGCCTCGTCTATGCAGGCTTTCACCCTCTCCTCAAAATCGCCGCGGTACTTTGCTCCCGACAGCAGCGACGCTATATCAAGCGATATGATGAAGCGGTTTTTCAGCTGATCCGGCACGAGATTTCGCACAAAGAGCTCCGCTACCCCCTCGACTATCGCTGTCTTTCCCACGCCTGCTTCACCTATCAGACAGGGGTTGTTCTTCGTCTTGCGCGCAAGCACCTGCAATACTCTGTCTATCTCGTTTTTGCGTCCTATCAGCGGATCGCGCTTCCGCAGCAGCGATATATCGGTCAGATTTTTGCCATAACGAAGCAGATTAGGCAGCTGTGCCGGATTAGGTCTCACCGAGTCGTATAACTCCGCGCGGACGCTGTCTGAGTCTATCATCGTCAGTCCGGAGCATACGCCGGCTATGTTGCCGCCGACCTTTTTCATCACCGTACAGGCGCTGCACGACGGCTCTTTCAGTATCGCCGCAAGGATATGCTCCGGTGCAGCCTGCTTTCTGCCGTCCTCTGACGCTATATTGTACGAGCTCTCGAGTATGCGCTTCGTTGCCGTCGTGAAGTAGCGCTGATCAAGCACTGTCGGCGTCCCCTGCCCGACAAGCTCTGCCACAGCGCGGTAAAGCTCATCGTATACGATACCATTTTCAATGAGAAGATCGGCTGCATCAGTCGTTCCGATGTCAGCCATTGCAAGAAGTATGTGCTCGCTCCCGACGTAGGTATGTCCGAGCTCCGACGCAGCGGAAACTGCTCCGTCTATTATCCTGAGCGACTTCTTTGTGAATTTTTCTGTGTTGAGCATCTCAGTTCCTCCTGTTCCATATGCGGCATTTCCTGCCGTACCCTTCTATTATGCCACGCTTTTCCTGCGATAACAGTCGAAATGATGCTCCGTTCAAAATTTGTAACACTTTTTTCGCAGAAGCATACTATGTACTATGAAGCGCAGGAAAAACGCTTCAAATACATTACGCTTTAAGGAGTGTTTATTTATGTGTAATTCTTGCTTTGACGGTAACAACTGCTGGTGGATCATCATTCTCATTCTTCTCTTCATCCTCCTCTTCTCAGGCTGCGGATGCAATAACGGCTGCGGCTGCGACAACAACAACGGCTGTGGCTGCGGCTGTTGAGAAGGCATAAAAAAAGACTCTGTACACTGTACAGAGTCCCTACATATCTTATTATACTGCTATGGTAACGACCTTGTTCCTTCTGTTCATAAGGATAGGCTGTGTACCGTTGAGAACGCAGTCAGCGGTAACTGTTACCTTTGCGATGCTGCCGTCCGAGGGAACGGTGAACATTGTGTTCATCAGTATGCCCTCGAGTATGGAGCGGAGTCCGCGCGCACCGGTTTTCTGTGCAATAGCCTTCTTTGCTATCTCAACGAGAGCGCCGTCCTCTATTTCAAGCTCAATGTCGTCGTAGTCAAAGAGCTTCTTGTACTGCTTGATGAGTGCATTCTTAGGCTCGGTAAGTATCTTTACGAGCGAGTCTTCATCAAGCTCGTCAAGCACTGTTATTACCGGAAGTCTGCCGACAAATTCAGGTACCATACCGAATTTTACGAGATCCTTCGGAATGACCTTCTTGAAGATGTTGTCCTTGATCTCGTGGTGAGCCTTAATATCGCCGCCGAAGCCTATCGGAGCCTTGCCGATACGCTTCTGTATCTGGCGCTCGAGTCCGTCAAAGGCACCGCCGCAGATAAACAGGATATTTTTCGTGTTTATCTGGATCACTTCCTGATTGGGGTGCTTTCTGCCGCCCTGAGGAGGAACGTTTGAAACAGTTCCCTCGATTATCTTGAGGAGTGCCTGCTGTACGCCCTCACCGCTTACATCACGGGTAAGCGACGTATTTTCGGACTTTCTTGCGATCTTGTCTATCTCGTCGATGTATATGATACCGCGTTCGGCTGCCTTGATGTCGAAGTCCGCTGCCTGTATGAGACGAAGCAGGACGTTCTCAACATCGTCACCGACATAGCCGGCTTCGGTTATCGTTGTTGCGTCAGCGATAGCAAACGGCACATTGAGGAGCTTTGCAAGAGTCTGTGCAAGGAAGGTCTTTCCGACACCGGTAGGTCCGAGGAGCAGAACGTTGCTCTTCTGGAGATCTACTCCGTCATCGTCATTGAGGTTCTTCTCGGCAGCCTCCTGACTCATAATGCGCTTGTAGTGGTTATAGACCGCAACTGCAAGCGAGATCTTGGCGTCGTCCTGACCGATAACGTAGTCATCGAGGAATTCCTTTATCTCGCGCGGCTTCAGGAGCTTCATAGAGGAGAGAGACTTGTCGCCGTCCTTCTTTGCAGCCTTCTTCTGAGCCTTTGCGATACCGGGACCATAGATCATTTCATAGCAGTAGCATACACATTCATCACAGATATTCGCAGTACCGGCAGAAAACATACTGTGTACCCTGTTTTCGCCCTTTCCGCAGAAACTGCAGGACTTAAATGATTCAGCCATTTATATAACCTACCTTTTTGCTATAACTTTGTCTATAAGACCATACTCCATTGCTTCCTGTGCGATCATATAGTTATCTCGCTCGCAGTCTGTATGGATCTGCTCGAGTGTCTTTCCGGTATTTTCAGCGAGGATAGCTTCGAGACGTTCTCTTGTACGCTCGAGGTTCTTAGCGTGTATCATAATATCGGTCTGCTGACCGCCGAGTCCGCCGCCGATAAGGGGCTGGTGTATCATTATCTCGCTGTTCGGGAGCGCGAAACGCTTGCCCTTTGCGCCTGATGAAAGCAGGAAAGCACCCATTGAAGCTGCCATACCGATACAGATAGTCGATACGTCACACTTTACATAGTTCATTGTGTCATATATCGCCATACCGGCTGTTACAGAGCCTCCGGGACTGTTGATGTAGAGTGAGATATCCTTCTCAGCGTCCTGACTCTCGAGATAGAGTAGCTGTGCTACAACAAGGCTCGCTGTAACATCGTTCACCTGATCTGAAAGCATAATGATCCTGTCATTGAGAAGTCTTGAGAAAATATCGTAGGAACGCTCGCCGCGGCTTGTCTGTTCAACGACATATGGTACTAAACTGCTCATAATTTCATCGCCCTTTCTTAAAAACCATTGTCCCACAATTTAGGCTGTGGGACAATATGTATTACCTTGATCTGTGCCGGTATATGTCGAATACTGCCGGCTGACCCGTTATTTTATTATTCAGCGTCTGTCTTCTCAGCAAGTGAGTTGTCAACAACTGCGCTCTCCTTGACGATCTCAACTGCCTTCTGTACCTTGAGGTCTGTTACATAGTCATCAAGAGGAATAAATCTCTTCATTGTCTCAACGTCTACCTTGTTTGCTGCTGCGAGGTCTGCAAGGCTGGAGTTGATCTCGTCGTCGCTTACCTCAATGTTCTCAAGCTCAGCGATCTTCTCAAGTGCAAGGCGGAGCTTTACTTCCTTCTCAGCTCTGTCTCTGTATGTCTCTCTGAAGGAGTCCATATCCATTCCAGTGTACTGGAAGTAGAGCTTGAGGTCCATACCCTGTGATCTGAGCTGCTGCTCGAATGAACGCATAAGTGAGTCAATTCTCTGCTCATACATACAATTCGGGATAGGAGCGTCGATCTTCTCGATGATAGCTGTCATAACATCGTTCTCGAATGAAGAATCAGCCTGATTTGTTGCTGCTTCCTCGAGCTTAGTTCTGATGTCGTTTCTGTATTCGTCAACTGTATCGAACTCAGTAGCGTCCTTGATGAGGTCATCGTTGATCTCGGGAAGCTCCTCATAGCTGATAGCCTTGAGCTTTGTCTTGAATGTAGCTTCCTTGCCTGCGTAGTCTGCCATCTGGTAGTCCTCAGGGAAAGTAACTACTACGTCGAACTCATCGCCGATGTTGTGACCAACGATCTGATCCTCAAAACCGGGAATGAACTGTCCGCTGCCGAGACGGAGGGGGTGATCCTCGCCCTTGCCGCCTTCAAATGCCTCATCACCGAAGAAGCCCTCGAAGTCGATAGTAACTTCATCGTCCATCTGAGCAGCTCTGTCCTCAACGGAAACGATACGAGCGTTCTTCTTTCTGATGATGTCGATCTGCTTGTCGATATCCTCGTCAGTGATCTCTCTTACTACCTTAGCAGCCTTGATGCCCTTGTAGTCAGAGATCTCGATCTCAGGCTTTGTGATGCAGACAGCCTTGAGCTCTACGCCGTTTTCCTTGTCGATAGAAGTTACTTCTACGTTAGGTCTGTCAACGAGAACAAGGTTTGTCTCCTTAACAGCTGCGTCAATCTCAGGTCCAAGGAGTGAGTTGATAGCGCCCTCGTAGAATGCGCCCTCACCGAACTCTCTCTCTGCGAGCTTACGGGAAACCTTACCCTTTCTGAAGCCCTTTATCTGGATATTTTTCTTCTGGCGCTGATATTCCTTCTCAACAGCAGCCTCAAAAGCAGCTGCGTCGATCGAAATAACTAACTCAGTAGTATTTACATCTGTCTTGTTTGATGATTTTAAACTCATAGTGAAAAGTCCTTCCATTAATTATATATAACATACTTGGAATATTATACCACATTTGCAGCATTTTTTCCAGTAAATTCTTATACTTCTACATATTGAACAAATTACATCACGGTTTCGGGAATGAATTGCAGATAATCACCAGCTACAAGGTGAAAATCTATGTCATCATACACTCCCTTAACACATAATTCGTGCGCCGAACGTCCGTGGATATGTCCGTAGTAGCACTTTTTTATCTTATAGCGATAAAGCACCTCGAGTATGTCGTAGTTGTAATTATTGGCAAATATCGGCGGATAATGCATAAACACGAGCGGTTCGAGCTCCGCTTTCAGCGCAGACTGTATAGACGTCTCAAGGCGCTGCACTTCCCTGCGAAGGACCTTTTCGTCCTGAACGTCCTTGCTGTTGTCAGTGCCGTTTACCCAGCCGCGTGTACCGCATATGCCGTAATTCTCATAGACATAGTGATTGTTGTGGAGTATGCTTATGGTCGTGAAGCCCTCATTTGCGAGGAAATCCTCCATTTTGCGCATAGTCGTCCACCAGTAATCGTGATTGCCCTTGAGAACTATCTTCCTGCCGGGCAGTCCGTCTATGAAGCGGAAGTCCGGAAGCGCCTGCTGGAGCGACATTCCCCAAGAAATGTCCCCTGCCAGCACGACCGTGTCATCTGGCTTGACCATTTTCCGCCAGTTTTCCTCTATCCTCTCCTGATAGTCCTGCCAGCCGTTAAAGATGCTCATCGTCTTTGACGGATCACTGAAGCACAGGTGAAGATCTCCTATCGTGTAAAGGCTCATACGCCCAGTTTCCTGAGAACGTACTCCTTCTGATCTGCCTTGTCTATTACATCGCTGAAACGCTCCGGCTTGTTTCTGAGATCTGCAAGTGCTGCCGGGATCTCGAGCTTGGAGAGCTCTGCGATCTTATCGACCTTGTCGTACTCGTCAATGTCAGAAGCCTTGCCCTCAAGCGCCTCGAGAACTGCTGCGCTGAACTTGTAGGGGCTTGCTGTCGAAGCAATGACTGTCTTTGTCGTATCACCTGTTGCTGCCTTGTAGTCATTGTATACCTTCACTGCAACTGCTGTATGAGTGTCGCAGGTGTAGCCATACTTCTCGTAGATAGAGTGGATAGTCTCCTTGGTCTGAGCGTCATCGCAGTAGCCTGCACAGAATTCCTCAGCGAGCTTTGCCTTTACGTCAGCGCTTACCTCGTACTTACCCTCAGATGCGAGCTTGCCGAACCACTCCCTGATCTGAGCATCGTCCCTGCCTGTCATAAGGTAGAGGAGTCTCTCAAGGTTGCTCGAAATGAGTATGTCCATTGAGGGAGAAACGGTTGCAAAGAACTTTCTGTTCCTGTCGTAAACGCCGGTGTTGATGAAGTCTGTGAGGACATTGTTGATATTTGAAGCGCAGATGAGCTTGTTCACCGGAACGCCCATATGCTTTGCGTAGTAAGCAGCAAGAATGTTGCCGAAGTTGCCTGTCGGAACTACGATGTTGATCTTGTCTCCGAGCTCGATCTCGCCGTCCTTGACGAGCTCAGCGTATGCTGATACATAGTAGACTACCTGCGGCACAAGACGTCCCCAGTTGATAGAGTTTGCACTTGAGAACATCATTCCGTTGTCATCGAGTGCCTTCTTAACGCTGTCGTCTGTGAAGATAGCCTTTACGCCGTTCTGGCAGTCATCAAAGTTGCCCTTGATAGCACATACGCCTACATTGCTTCCCTCCTGAGTCTTCATCTGACGCTTCTGCATCGGACTTACGCCGTCCTCAGGATAGAATACCATAATAGATGTTCCCTCAACGTCCTTGAAGCCCTCGAGAGCTGCCTTTCCGGTATCGCCTGATGTTGCAACGAGGATCACTATCTTCTTGTCGAGGTTGATCTTCTTTGCTGATGTTGTAAGGAAGTAAGGAAGTATCTGGAGCGCCATATCCTTGAAAGCACAAGTAGGTCCGTGCCAGAGCTCAAGCATATAAGTGCCGTCAAAGAGGTGTGCAAGCTCAGAGATGCTCTCTGTCTCGAAATTCTTTGTTGAGTAGGCATTGTCAGTGCAGTAGTGTATCTCAGCCTCTGTGAAATCAGTGAGGTACTTTGAGAACACATATGCAGCTCTGTCAGCGTACTTCATCTCGCCGACCGCTTTTATCTCCTCAAGCGACAGCTCCGGTATTGTCTCCGGTACGAAAAGTCCGCCCTCTGCGGAAATGCCCTGAGTTATTGCCTCAGCGCTGCTTACCTTGACACTGCTGTTTCTTGTGCTGTTGTAGAACATAAAATCACCCTTCAGAATATGAAATTGTAGCCTGTGGTATCATAGGCATTTTGAATATATTCAATGCTCAGCACCCTGTCCCCGTCGATTATGACCTGTGCCGTGTCAAACCTCGGCTGGAGCATATTCGGGTGCCTCAAGCAATATTCGGCTGCTGTTTTTATTATGAGACCGCGCTTGCGCTTGTTCACTGCCTCGAAGCCCGTGACAAGGCTGTCCGGCTTCCGGGACTTGACTTCAACAAATGCAAGGTAGTCGCCGTTTTCCGCGATTATGTCTATCTCTCCGCCCTTTATGCGGAAATTCCTCGCTGTTATGGTGTATCCGAGCCCTGTGAGGTATTCGCAGACCTTTTCCTCACCGAGCTTTCCCGTCTCACTTCTCGTCATACAGCTTTTTCAGGAACGTTCTGCGGTGAACGTCGGATATGCCGTACTTTTCAAGCATTTCATAGTGCAGCTTGGTGCCGTAGCCCTTGTGCTGCTCAAATGCGTACTGCGGATACTTCTCCGCAAGCTCGCGCATATAGCGGTCACGCGCTACCTTTGCGAGCACTGATGCCGCCGCTATCGAAGCCGAGTTCGCATCGCCCTTTATGACGCACTGTGTACGGCATTCGAGCTCCGGAGTCCTGTTGCCGTCGATAAGAGCTATGTCCGGCTTGACTACGAGTCCTGCGACCGCGCGCTTCATTGCGAGCATTGCAGCGTTAAGTATGTTTATGGAGTCTATCTCCTGCACAGTCGCTGTTGCGATGCAGTAAGCCTCCGCTTTTTCCTTTATTACGTCGAAAAGCTCCTCGCGGCGCTTCTCTGAGAGCTTCTTGCTGTCGTTGAGATAGTCGATGAGAGTTCCCTCTTTCAGAACGACTGCCGCTGCGTAAACATCGCCCGCAAGCGGTCCGCGTCCTGCTTCGTCAACTCCGCATACGACCGGATAAGTCCGCCTAATCTCGGAGTCGTAGTCGAATAGCTCCTTGTGCAATACTATCCTTGCCATTATTTCTCCCTCTGCGGCGGCATTTCAAGCGTTATGCGTCCGAGTTTTCCGCTGCGGAACTCGTCGAGCACGGTTATAGCCGCCCTCTCGGTATTTATCTCGCCGCCCGAGATCATCATACCGCGCTTTCTGCCTACATTTTCAAGCAGCTCGAGCGGACTCTCCTCACCGGTGAGTTCCAGCTTGTAGCGCTCTTTGAGCGATGCCGGATATATCCCTGCAAGGTAGCTGAGCAGCTTCATCGCAAGAGTCTCTATATCAAGTATATCGTCGCTAATCGCGCCCGTGAAGGCAAGTCTCACAGCGACGTCCTGATCCTCGAATTTAGGCCACAGAACTCCCGGCATATCGAGCAGCTCCGTGTTGTTGTCGAGCTTCACCCACTGCTTTGTCCGTGTGACACCGGGACGATCCTCGACCTTTGCGCGCTTAGTCCCGGCTAACCTGTTAATAAGCGAGGACTTTCCCACATTGGGTATGCCGACTATCATAAGTCTGACTGCCGCACCGGTCATTCCGTGCTGTGCGCGCTTTTCCATAAGCTCCTTCAGGACCTTGGTACGCACGGTCGGGAGAACGTTTTTTAGTCCTTTTCCGGACTTACAGTCAACTGGAAGCGCCTCCGCTCCGCTGTTCCTGAAATAATTTATCCACATCTGAGTTGCCCTGTCATCTGCAAGGTCACTCTTATTGAGCAGTACCAGTCTCGGCTTGCCCTTGGTCATACTGTCCATTTCCGGATTGCGGCTGCTGAGCGGTGCTCTTGCGTCAACTATCTCCACAACAGCGTCCACCAGCTTGAGGTTTGCCGCTATCAGCCGGCGTGTTTTCGCCATATGACCGGGGAACCACTGTATCTGCTTCATTTCCGTATTGTCCACAAATACCTCCGTCAGTCTATAAGACCAAATTTTCTGAACGGGTATACCCTCATCAGTATTTTTCCCTTTATATCGTCCACAGGCACAAGACCTATCCTGTACGAACGGCTGTCCTGAGAGTCGCGGCGGTTATCGCCCATTACAAACACATAGCCCTCCGGGATAGTCAGCGGATAGTGCCCGGTAAAAGCTCCCTCATCAAGATGAGTGAGTCCGCTTATGTACGGCTCCTCTAAGACTTTTCCGTCCACATAGACGATACCCTTGCTGAAATTAAAGTCTATCTTCTGACCAGCGGTCGCGATTATGCGCTTGACGATATATCTGTCAATTCCCTCAGAGACTGTCAGCTCGCCGCTGTCGTCCATAGTAACTGCGTGCTGTGCATCGATGACTACGATATCGCCCTGCTTGGGAGTGCTGTACCACGCGGTCATAACCACACGGTCGCCCTCACCGAGGGTATCCAGCATAGAGTTTCCTGTTATGGTCGTAGTGCGCAGCAGAAATACAAATACCAGACTCACCAAAAACAGCGAAATTATCATTGTTTCGGCTAAGCTGAATATCCCTTCGAGAAGAGAAGCTGATTTAGTTTGACCTTTCATCAGACGACTTCTTATAAGAATTGAAAAGCGTCTTCATCTCCTTGAGAGGTGAATATCTCATAACTGCTTTTCCGTAGATCTGCTCTTTCTTGATGAGTCCTACATAGCCGCTTCGGCTGTCTGAGGAATTCTCACGGTTGTCTCCCATTACGAAGTAGTAGCCCTCAGGCACTGTGAACGGGAATTTTCCGGTGAAAGGTCCGGAGCCGACGAGAGTTCTTGCGCCCTCCTTGATGTAGGGCTCGTCTATCTCCTTGCCGTTTACCATTACCTTGCAGTTGCTCGGATCAGAGTCGTCGATGTTTATCTCCTCGCCGCCGCAGGCTATTACTCTCTTGATGATACACTCATCAATGGGGTTATAGGAAAGATCGGCTTCATACGGATCACCGAAATCATCTACAAGATATACGGCATTGTTGTCGATAACGAGAATGTCTCCGTCCTTGATACCGAAGTACACTGTTGTCATAAATATCCTGTCCTTGCCGTAGAGAGTCGGCTCCATAGAGTGACCGACGATGTTTACGGGGTGGAGAAGATATGTGAATACCAGCACTATCACAAATATGGTGATGAGGGTGGACTCGGCTATTTCAAGCACGTCCGATACAAAGGTCTTCTTTGTATACTTCTTCTTCGGCTTGTCAGCCTTCACCGTCTCTGCTGATGTTGCTTCTGTTTTCTCAAACTGCTCCGGAGAAAGTTCTTCCTTGATCTCTTTTTCAGTTTCATTGAGCATATTATTTTCTTCCATATATGACCTCCGGCTTTATTCCGAATATGTAATACAGGGCTTGATTTCGCCCGTTGTTTCATTTCGCTTAGTATAGCAAAAAAGGGACTTTGCGTCCCTCGAGGAAAGAAGATGAGTCAGGCAGAGAGACTCTGCCTGAGCTCAGTCTGCAACCTGTTAGCGGATCTGTTCCTTAACCTTAGCAGCCTTACCAACTCTGTCTCTGAGGTAGTAGAGCTTAGCTCTGCGAACTTTACCGTATCTTACGACCTCAACCTTGTCTACAACAGGTGAGTGGAGAGGGAATACTCTCTCGATACCACAGCCGTGTGCAACACGTCTTACTGTGAAAGTCTCGCTGATGCCGCCGTGCTTCTTAGCGATAACAGTACCTTCAAATACCTGGATACGGCTCTTGTCGCCTTCCTTGATCTGAACGTGTACCTTAACGGTATCACCTACGTTGAACTGCGGAACATTTTCCTTCATGCTTGAATCGCTGATGAGTTTGAGTGCATCCATTTTAATTTTCCTCCTAAAATTTCCGAACATTCATACCCGCCCTGCAAAAGCCGTTCAGCATTCGGCAAACGCAGGAATAATAAATGTAAAAAGTGTGCATAGGCACACGCCGCCTTAGCGGAATTAACGGGCAGCGGACTATCCGATTTAATGTCTTTCGGCATTAACCCTCATCCGGTATGATAAAATCATAACGAACGGAATTTCAAATGCTTTTATATCATAACATACTTTGACAGAAATTGCAAGTGTTTTTTTGAAAAAATCACAAATTTAATATATTTATCTCTTTCTGAGTATCGCATAAGCCGCGCGGTGGAGTATCTCAAAGCTCTCAGGAGCGTTCTCCGCGAGCATTTTCATATGCTCGTTCTCCCACTTAACTATGGTCTCAGGAGCCATAGAAGCTCCAACTCCCCTGCAAGCCTTCATTCTGCCGTTCCAGCTATCGCGTGTGAAGGGCACCATAAGATCGTATCCGTCACTTTCTTCGGTGTCGAAATACTTCTCAGCTACCTCGGGGACAAACACCGGTGTTCTTACATATCCACCGCCGGACCACTCCGGGTTATACTTCAGGACGAGCTCCTCGCTCGCCTTTGCTATCCTATCCTCTGCCGGAATCCAAGCCATAAACAGTATGACCAGCCTGCCGCCTTTTCTGAGCAGACGCGCCAGCTTCGGCACAACCGCTTCATAATTAAAATAGAAGAAGCACTGGCAGGCTGTGATGACGTCGAAGGTCCCGTCCGGAAAGTCGATGTCCTCCGCCGCAGAAACGATGAATTCTATCTTCTTACCCTCTCTTTCGGCAAGTATCTTCGCCTGCGCTATCTGGTTCTCCGAAATGTCAGCGCCTGTCCACTCAGCACCATAGTGATACATATTCCGAGGAACTACACCCGTTCCGGTGCCGAGGTCGAGCACCTTCTGTCCGGTCACACACAGTCCGCGTTCAGCTATCCTGCCAAAGAATTCCGGTGGGTAAATGTCGCGGTATTTCGCATAGTCAGAGGAGGCTCTGCCCCAGTCGAACGCCTTTCCGCCGTCTATCTCTCTTTTAAATATGTCCATTGCTCTCTCCTTACTTAAAGTCAGTGCCGTCCGCGCAGAGAATTGCAGTACGGCTGATATTACGCGGCTCAAACGGCTCTGCTCCGGCGTTTTTCAGTGCATCGAAGAAAAGTGTCGGGTTATAGTTCATCTGAGTTCCGGCAGGAAGCCTCAGCGACATTTTTATGAAGCAGTCGCCGTCCTCAAATGTGAGTACCTGCATATCCGGCTTTATATCGACGGTCTTGATCCCCTTTTTGGTCTTTTTTTCGATAAGTATGCTCTCGCCCGAAAGCAGCTTCTCTATATCGCTCCTGAGTCCGGGGACATTTGCCGTTTCGAGCTCGAAGCTGTAATCTGCGTTGGTTATCGCTGTTATCTTGCTGACCTGCGGTGCAACGGACACTATGCCCATTCCCTCCGGCATTACTGCGTTCAGACGGTCTCGGATCTCCTCCATTGACATCTCGTCATCAGTGATGTTGAAGTCCATTATCTCGCAGCTGCTCTCGAAGCCCAGCGAAAGCGCCAGCGCAAAGGCGTAGTACGGGTGGGGATTGAAGCCCTCGGTGTACCATATCGGCAGCTTGGAGCGCCTGAATATCCTCAGCATACAGCGGTTCAGGTCGAGGTGGGATATGTACTTTGCGCGTCCTTTTTTCTCAAATACTGCTCTGAGTCTCAGCAAAAACATTCCCTCCCAACTTTTTTATTCACTCCGCAGCCCGAACACCTCTGACGGCAGTTCGGAGTGGTCTTTGACTGATGCGCAGTCTGGTTCTCGCGTATGAGGAACTGCTTCGAGACAAAGTAATCAAGGTGATCCCACGGCAGTATCTCGTCATATTCAAAGCGTCTGTTCGCGTAGAACGACGGATCTATGCCGCAATCTGCAAACGCCTCGAGCCACTTTTCAAAGTGATAGTGTTCCTCCCAGCTGTCGAATTTGCAGCCCTTCTTCCACGCTGTGTATATCGCCTTGCAGAGTCTTCTGTCGCCCTTTGCGAGTATTACCTCGAGCTGGCTGACGTTCGGATCGTGGTAGCTGACCTTGATCTTCTTGGTCTTGACCGAGTCGAGGAGCAGCTTCTGCTTGTGCTCGATCATTTCGCGCGTATCCTGCGGCTCAAACTGGAACGGCGTGAACGGCTTCGGCACAAAAGTCGCACAGCTGACGGATACCTGAACTCCGCCTCTGCCCTTCGGTCTGTCCTCGATGCTGTAAAACAGATCGACTATCCGCTGTGCAAGCTCTGCGATACCAACAATGTCCTCATCGGTCTCAGTTGGAAGTCCCATCATAAAATAGAGCTTTACCGCGGAATATCCTCCCTTAAACGCTATCGTGCAGGTGTTCATTATCTCCTCTTCGGTGACATTCTTGTTGATAACGTCGCGGAGTCTCTGCGTACCGCCCTCCGCTGCAAAGGTAAGTCCGCTCTTACGGACTTTTTTGATCTTTTCAAGGAGCGACTCCGAGAAATTGTCCACTCTCAGCGACGGCAGCGAGAGGTTTATCTTCTCCTTTGCCGTGTAGTCGATGAGCTGTGTCAGCATCGGATCAATTTCGGAATGATCGCTCGTACTCAGTGACGCGAGCGATACCTCATCGTAGCCGGTGTTTTCGCACAGGCACTTCGTCTCGCGGCAGATAGTATCGGTGTGCTTCTCGCGGAAAGGTCTGTAAATGAAGCCTGCCTGACAGAAACGGCAGCCTCTGATACAGCCGCGCAGCACCTCCACGGATACTCTGTCGTGTACTATCTCGGTAAACGGAACTACAAAATTCTCCGGATAATATACCTTGTCGAAGTCCCTTATAATGCGCTTGTGTACTATCTCGGGCGCTCCGTCAGAAGCCTCGACCTTGCTGATAGTGCCGTCCTCCTTGTAGGTGAAATGGTAGAAGCGCGGCACATACACGCCCTCTATCTGCGCAGCACGGCGCAGGAACTCAAGCCTTGAAGCTCCCTGCTGCTTCATCTCCCAGTACAGGTCTATGACCTCAAGGTTCACCTCTTCGCCCTCGCCGAGAATGAACATATCAAAAAAGTCAGCAAGCGGCTCGGGATTGCACACACACGGTCCTCCGGCAATGACTATCTGTCCGAGCTTGTCACCGCGTTCACTCGCAAACAGCGGTATCCCGGCAAGGTCGAGCATATTCAGCACGTTCGTGTAGGAGAGCTCGTACTGCATCGTGAAGCCGATGAAGTCGAAGTCCTTTATCGGATCGAGGCTCTCAAGCGCATAGAGCGGTATATCGTTCTCGCGCATTATGGCTTCAAAGTCCTCCGACGGCGCAAAACAGCGCTCGCACCAGTAGTTCTCCCTCTCGTTCGTGAGAGAGTAGAGTATCTTCATTCCGAGATGCGACATTCCGATATCGTAGGTATCCGGGAAACAGAACGCAAACCTCACGTCTATCTTTGACTTGTCCTTGATGATGCTTCCGACCTCGCCGCCGATGTAGCGTGAAGGCTTTTGTACGGACAGCAGGTGCTTCTCAATTTTCTCTTTAACAGTCATTCAAACCTCCAGATCTTTCTCAAAGATCAGCATATCACGGAGCTGTACTCCGCATTCGTATATCGGGTGGTCGTAGTTTTCCGTAAACCAGTTTTTTACCGTCCGGACACGCTCAAAGCCGCATTTCTCATAAAACGGGACTGTAAGCGGACTGTCGCCTGTTCCGGCTCTGAGACGGCTGAATTTTTCGGCATAGTACCGGCTGATGAACTCTATCAGCTCCCTGCCGAAGCCTCGGCGCTGATATTCAGGATATACCGCGATATTTTTCAGCTCAAGGACACCGCTGCCCTCGTCTGTGACTGCGCAAAGTGCACAGGGCTGCCCGTCCTCGCTGAGGAGCCAGACCTCGCTGCGGTCAAGGTAACGCAGTATCATTTCCTCCTGTTCGTCGCCTATCAGCAGAAGCGGCATATACTTCTGCTTATCAGCTGCCCTTTCTATCGTTTTCACTGGATATTGTCCCCGCTGAAACGCATCGGCAGGAAGTCGCTCAGTCTGAACCAGCCCTTTGAGAGCAGCACCAGCAGACTTTCACTGCAGAATTCGCTGAGCACCTGCAAACACGCTCCGCACGGCGGACACGGTATCGAAAAATCCTCCGTAGAGCTGCCGGCTATCGCTATCGCCTTGAACTTCGTTGCGCCGTCCGAAACAGCTTTGAAAAGGGCAACACGTTCCGCACAGACCGTCAGCGAATAGGAGGCGTTCTCGATGTTGCAGCCGGTATAGACCTTGCCGTCGACCGTAAGAAGCGCCGCTCCTACGCGGAATTTCGAGTATTTAGAGTAGGAATATCCGGCAGCACGGACGGCTTCTTCAAAGAGCTCCCTGTCAGTCATACCGCTCACCTGCCCTTTCCGACCTTGCGCTTTTTGCCGTCGGGTGTCATTATGTATGTGTTCTCGAGCTGTGCCATGAGATTGCCCGTTACAGAGGCGCGGTACTCGTTGCGGAGCTCCGTCTGCTCAGCCTTTTCAGCCTCGGTGAGCCCCTCGGCTTTGGACTTTCTTGCAAGCTCGTTTATCCTGTCAATTTTTTTCTGATTCATTATTCACACCTCAAATATATTATATCACCATTCCGCCGTTTACGCCGAGGATCTGCCCTGTGATGTAGGCAGCCCGTTCCGATGCCAAAAATTCCACCGCCTCAGCAACGTGTTCCGGCTCTCCGAAAATGCCGAGCGGTATCTCCTCACGGATAGCTTCAAGCTCCTCCGGCGTATAGCGGCTGTTCATCTCAGTCATTATAAAGCCCGGCGAAACGCAGTTCACGCGGATACCGGACGGCGCTGTCTCCTTGGCAAGCGCCTTTGTGAAGCCTATAACTCCGGCTTTTGCAGCAGAGTAATCCACCTCGCAGGAGGCCCCGACTTCACCCCACATCGACGATATATTCACGATACAGCCCGAATGGCGCCTTATCATACCCGGAAGTACAGCTCTTGCGCAGTTCATCGTTCCGGCAAGGTCGGTATTGATCAGACGCCTTGCCCTGTCATCGCTGAGAGCCGTGAAGAGCTCTACCTCGGAGACTCCGGCGTTGTTCACGAGCACGTCCGGCGAGCCTGTCTCTTCAATAGCCCGGCGGACCTCTTCCGCATCAGAAACGTCAAATCCAATAGCTATACCGCCGATCTCAGCGGCAAGCTTCTCAGCCTTTTCACGCGAACTGCGGTAGTTTATAAAGACAAGGCAGCCTTCTGCGGCAAATCTGCGGCATATAGCCGCGCCTATTCCTCCGCTGCCTCCTGTAACCAGAACTTTGCGCTGCATATTACAACTCCTTACAAATTGCAGATATGGTCTGATACAGAGCTTTTTACCTGTTCAGACAATATTTATTTATAATTATACCATATGCGCCGCTCTTTTGCAAGCTCTTCCGCAGTCCAAACAAAAGAGTCAAAATGCACAATATACCATTCTCAAATTCGTGTATATTTACTAATGCGACAAAAATTGTGTAAGTTTTTTGAAATTTCGGTCAGTTGCTTGAAGTTTTCTTCTGAATATGTTATGATATTTTTGCGGCGCTTTGCGCTGGGACATTTAGTTAAGATTTTTATGATAGAGGGAATTATAATGGCTGACACTTCAAAAGAACTCATCAAAAACGAAACAGTATCCGCCGTTCAGACTACAAGCAAAAAACATATGGACGACGTGAAGGACGTCAAAGAGCGTGTAACCAAGCCTCTTGAACCCGGAAAGAAACCCAATAAATTCATACAGTGGGTAAAGGCATTGAACGAAAAGCGTGAGAAAAACAGTGAGAAATTCAGTCTCATAAACCTGATGATACTCATTCTCTTCCCGGTCTACATCACCTGTATGTCCGAGATCATTCAGGCGAAAAAGCTCACTACCTTCGGCGGTTTCTTCGCCGCTCACCCGTCAGTATTCATCTTTGACATATTGGTCGCTGCCGTAGTTTTCGTGCTGCTGCTCGCAATATTCAAGAAATGCTGGCTGTCAATGCTCGCCCAGAGCATACTCTACGTCGCGCTGGGTACGGTAGAGCTCTTCAAGTACAACACCAACGGCAATCACCTGCTTCTCTCGGATATGCGTCTCGCAAAGAACGTCAAGAGCCTTTCATCGTTCGCTTACATCAAGATAACGTGGCAGCTCGTTCTCTGCTACATAGTTGCGATACTCGTATTCATCGGCATCTTCTACCTCAACCCGAAGATAAAGTTCAAGCCGCTCCACCGCGTTGCGTCAGGTCTTGCCTGCGTCGTGCTTGGCTTCGCTATGGTGACATTCTCAGGTTTCTACAAGCCTGTTTACAAGTTCTTCAAGATAGATACAACAAAATCCACTAATGCTTTCCTCCTGAACGAAAAGTTTGACAACAACAGCTTTATCGCCTTTCTCGTTCAGACCGCTTCCGAAAGCTATGAGAACCGTCTCGTTAAGCCCGATGACTACAATGAGGCTAATATCGACCGTATCCTCGACGTCAAGGTCGATAAGAGCGGCGATTTCAACGGCGGCAAAAAGCCCAACGTTATCTACATTATGAGCGAGTCCTACGCAGACTTCCGCGTTTTCGACCAGCTCAACGTTGATGACTCCTACTACAAATATTTCGATGAAGCCTGCGAGGAGGGCTGCAGCGGAAAGATCATCCCCCCCACCTATGCAAGCTGGACTGTCCGCGCTGAATTCGAGCTCATGTTCGGTCTCCCGGTAAAGGGCATAAAGGATCCAAATATGCCGCAGAGAGTTCTCGCTGATCACGCACTCCCCTCTATGGCAAGATACTACAACCAGTGGGGCTACAATACTGCTTATGTTCACCCGTTTATGGCTGAATTTTACAGCAGACACAAGATCTACGGAAGATTTGGCTTCAAGGAAATGCTCTTCCACGACGATTACAGCAACACTACTGACTTCACAGTCGATGTTGACCACTACGGCACTTACGTTGATGACAAGACCATATTCAATCAGCTCCTCGACCTCGTAAAGACTTCCGATGATCCTATCTACATACACACCACTACTATGCAGAACCACCAGCCCTACGATCAGGGCGAGGATCCCAACGACGAATTCGGCAACTATCTCCAGTGGATACAGCATACCAATGAAGGTCTCCACGACTTCCTTGAGGCTCTCAAGAAGGTCGATGAACCGACTCTCGTATTCTTCGTCGGCGACCACTTCCCCTCACTCAGAGGCGAGACCAGCGTTTACAACGAGCTCGGTCTCAACGGTCAGAACTGCGACATTCTTTACGAGCAGAAATACTTCTACTGGGCTAACTACGACGCTGATTTCTCTGTAGTTCCCAAGGATAAATACTCATTCTTCTACGTTCCCTACGTTATCTTCAATATCATCGACGCTCCTCACGACTCCTTCATCGAAAAGATGATGTCGTACCTCAAGTCCACGCCGATCTACTCGACTGCTTACAATGCTGATATTCCGGAAAACGATGACCTCAATATGCTCACCTACGACCGCGTTGTCGGCAGCATCTATTCGACCTCGCCGCTCGATGACGATTAAGGAGTTGCTATGAAAGATATTAATACAGGTATCAGCGGCTTCGCTGAACTCACAGTTACCGACAGCGACCTCGCCGTAAACGTCGGCAGCGGAAGTCTCCGCGTGTTCGCTACACCGGTTATGGTAATGCTTATGGAAAAAGCTGCGTGCAGCTGTCTCGCCGAGTATCTCGAGGGCGACGAAACTACCGTCGGCACCGAAATGAATGTCAAGCACATCTCCGCTACCCCATGCGGTATGAACGTCAGAGCGGAAGCAGTCCTCACAGAGGTGAACGGAAGAGAGTTCACCTTCACCGTAAAAGCCTCCGATGAAGCCGGTCCTATCGGTGAGGGGATCCACAAGAGATTTCTCGTATACGGCGAAAAATTCACCGCAAAAGCACAGTCAAAATCAAAGTAAGCTTTCAGCAGCCGCATTGGTAAGATGCGGCTGTTTTTTTATCTGCATTTTTTCTGTATGTTATCATATTATTATCACATAACTGGCTATAATATTATATTGCAGGCAGGTTATGCCGCCTGCTTCATTCAATACTGAAAGGACTTATGCTATGTCTGATATAAATAATATGAACGGATCCGAAAACAATAACGACTTACTCAACGAAGATCCTGCTCTGTCAGTTCAGGCTGAACAGCAGAATTCCGCTGAGTATCATAACAGCTCTGATGAAGCTGCCAGCCAGTACGCATATGTATCGGAACATGCTCCGAAGTCCAAGCCAGCCGGAAGCAGACACCCGATACTCAAAGGCATAGCTTTCGTGCTCTGTCTCGCTATTGTGGGTGTAGGCTCTGTTCAGGGTTACAGGATCTATAAGGATCACAGCGGTACTAACGGTTTCTCCGAGTACAATGACGATAAGGACGCCGACCGCAAGTCCCCGACTAAAGAAACTGAGACCGAAAGCAACAAAATTGCCTCTTTCTCGGAAAAAGGCGAATACAAGAGCCTCTTCGAGCTTGGTTCAAGAGAAGATGCCAAGCAGCTGCCGGACATCGTTGATGATATAATGCCGTCAGTAGTCGGCGTTTCTGCTAAATTTGAGTACACTACACAGTACTACGATTTCTTCGGCTGGGGCGAAGGCTCGACAAGTCAGGAAAGAATGGAAGGACAAGGTACCGGTATCATCATCTCAGAAGACGGTTACATCGTTACTAATGCCCATTGTATCTACGATGACAGTCAGCACAACGCCGGTGAAGCTATCGAGGTAACTATCCGTTTCAGTGACGAGTCAGACCACTCCGCCAAGATCATCTCCTATGATACAGACTCGGATATTGCTGTTCTGAAAGTCAACGAAAGCGGTCTCAAGCCTGCAGTTTTCGGAAACAGCGATGAGCTCAGAGTCGGTGAGGTAGTTATAGCTATCGGCAACCCTCTCAGCTTCAACTATTTCGGCTCTGTAACAAGCGGTATCGTCTCCGCTCTGAACCGAAAGATAACCATAAATGACAGGACTATGCACCTCTTACAGACAGATGCTGCTATAAATGCAGGTAACTCCGGAGGTCCGCTCGTCAACAGCTGCGGACAGGTCATAGGTATAAATTCCGCAAAGATGGCATCAAGCTCTGTGGAAGGTCTTGGTTTTGCTATCCCGATAAATCAGGTCAAGACCATCGTCGATGACCTCATAAACTATAACTACGTTACCGGCAGACCTCAGTTCGGCTGGTCTATTATTGATATTTCCGAGTCCGACTCGCGCCGCTATAATATGCCTATGGGCGCTTATGTAATCGACGTTCAGTCCGGCAGCGCTGCTGACAAAGCCGGTATACAGCTCCGTGACATCGTAATCGAGGTCGACGGCGAAAAGGTCTCTTCAACAGCTGATATCAACGCCCTGATGAGCAACTATAAAGCCGGCGACACCGTTACCCTCACCATCAACCGCAAGGGTGAGGACGTCAAGGTTGACGTCACTCTTGATGAGGCTAAATCAAACAAGTCCAACACTGATAATGATCGCAAGATCAGCTGACAAACCAAGCATACTTCATTATTCTTCTCCTAATATTCTGAAAAAGCCGACTCGGAAAGAGTCGGCTTTTTCGCGTCATATATCAAGTTTTATCGGCTTCCGTAGCTCGAACGAGTAGAGGTAAAGCTCTCTGACCTTCATTTTTGTTGTCAGCTCGATCGCTGAACGGTAAAGCCGGAGCTGTGTGCTGTAACGCTCCGCTGCTTTTTCGGATGAAATGCCGCGGTCGGATTTGTAGTCAACTATGACCAGTCCGCCGTTTTCCTCAAACATAAGGTCTATGATGCCCTTTATCATACCGTCAGAGCTGCGCAGTTTCTCCATAAGCTCGTTCTCAATGTCAAGCTGCGAGACAGCTACCATAAATTTCTTCTCACGCCATACGCTGTCAGCTGATGATATTCTTTCGTAAAGACTGCTCCTGAAAAATGCGGCAACGTTTTCGCGGTCGATCGAGTCGGCTTCGCTCCGGCTTATGTAGCCCATACTCCTGATGCGCTCGATCTCATCTGACGGCGAGTGCTTAGCCTGTTCAAAATCGCAGTACTGGAAAAAGGTATGGATAGCCGTTCCGCGCTCTGCACCGGTAAGTTTCCGCTCCTCTGATGTGAACTTCGGACGGCGCAGCGTAAAATCAAAGCGCTCCTCCTCGCCGCGGAATTTCTTGGTGATCTGAGTGACGCTCAGCTTCGCGGGCATCTCCGATAGTGCCGTATCGTAGCGATGTTTCATTATCGCGCTTATCTCGGCGCAGATGCTGTCATCGGGTTCAGGTTCGGTCATCGCTTCCTCTTCGGCATCAGCAGCTGCACTCTCATCGGAGGCAGTCACTATGTCAAAGATGTCCTCGCTGCCTGCCGCAAAGGGTATTTCTCCTCCCTCCGGCAGAAGTCCGAGTCCGGCAGCAATGTCCCTGAAGCTCCTGTGATGCATAAGCGAAGCCCAAATCCAGTCGGCAAAGCAGTCCGCTCCTGTTATTATGTCACCGCAGTCGCCGCCGCTTATCAGCGCTCCCTCAAGCTGCGACGAAAGGCGTTTCAGAGCCTTTTCGCCCGTTTTCAGATTGATGAAGAGGCGCTGACGCGCTCTCGTGAGTCCGACATAGAAAAGTCTCATTTCCTCGCTGCGTGTGTTCTGCCGGAGCTCGCTGCTCAGCATCACCTGCTGGAATGTCCGGTACTTTCTCAGTATGTCCTTATCGTAGAGAATGTATCCTATCCGCCCGTCATCGCTGCACATTACGATGTCGGAGTCGTATTTGAACTGCGTCGAGGTCTCCGCTATGAACACGAACGGGTACTCGAGTCCCTTTGAGCCGTGCAGCGTCTGTATCATAACGTAGTCACCTGCCGCTGCGGAGGTCTTTCCCTGAACCTCGTCGCCGTTTTCGATGACGCGGTCGATGTGACGCAAAAATCCGCCAAGCCCGCCGGTTCCCTCAAAAGCAACGGAGTCCTCATAGCTCCTCGCGTACTGTATCAGCGCACGGAGATTGGCACG
>ODAI013099300.1_pt1 | contig 22664 bp, 5 predicted proteins | sample 1539321 | NCBI WGS metagenome assembly ODAI01 (sample SAMN02144231, study PRJEB22623) | gut metagenome | biome: sheep rumen | host: Ovis aries | place: New Zealand | reverse complement strand
TAACAGATGCTTCAACTTCATTCGCTTCGCCATCACTATCTTCTTCATCCGCCGCCTTCTCATATACATGGAGAGCCTCAATCAAAGCACGGAGACTGACAGAGTCCTCACCATTCATCGTGAACCCATAAACTTTTCCATTGACCTCATAGCTAAAATCAACCGTGTATACCACAGAATAGACGGAGAATTCATCTGTCACAAAGTGGATTCCCTCATCCTCACTGTTTTCAGTCCCCTCTTTCAGCACCATCAGTTCAGCGCCATTTTTTGCAAAATGAACTACCTGAGGAGTCGCCTCTGTGTCTTCTGGGGCATCCAGCAACTTGATATTCACAGTTACATCTGCTGCCGGTTCAACCTTGTGATTGTCAGCACAGATTTCAATATCGAAAATACGAGCATAATCTGACGCGACCTTCTTTTCATGCTCTTCGGTTTCTTCCTCGTTACCATCACCTACGATCAGATCAGTAAGTTCTTCAGCCGCATCTTTTATAACATCAGCTGCTGAAGCTTTTGCTCCTTCTTCGGTTGCGTCAGCTTCCGGTGCATTCACACCAATCTTCTCCAGAGACTTCTGATAGTATTGTTCATACTCCGCATCTTCAGGCAAAATTTCTTTAACCTTCAGTTCCGCACCGTCGGGAATCTGCGCATCCACTCCATAGGTGACAATGATCTCCCATGTATCACCCTTGGCATCGATCACGGTCTTCTTGATCTGCGCATCCGTCACCCGGATCATGAACACTTCTCCATCCTTCATTGTAACCGTGAGGGTCTCTTCACTCATAAACGGCTGCACGCTAATCAAAGCCCAGTCTCCGGCCTCCACCGTCTGCGCATTTATCTCCGCGATCTGCGCTTCCGTCAGTTCCGCGCTGTAATGGCACTCCAGCCCGCGGTTTTCTTTGATCTGGCCTACTGTGGTCTCATTCTTAACTTTGCTGACATCCAGGAGGCTCGGTGTGCTAAACTCCACACTTACTACATCCGCCACAAACTTCCTCGTTGCATCGCTTACTTCCACATCACCCAGTGTAAGTGCCGTAGTTGTGCCGGAAATGACACCCCTTTCCTCTGCCGCTTCGTTGAGGACATCTTCATCTGTATTGGCAGAAATCTCAGTTCCAATTACATTCTCATCATTGCCGGAGTTTGTATCACCAGTTACACCAAGTACTTCTACGAGGTCTGTAAAGCTTACAAATCCGCCTCCAGGAAGCGAAAACTGGTATATATTGCCGTTCACGGAGTACTCGAAGTCCACAGTATAAATGACTCCATAAACAGAGAATGATTCCGCTGTAAACTCGACTGTCGCGGCTCCGCCGTCCTGAACCTCTGTTGTATTGGCCTCAATTACTTCCGCTTCGGCTTTTTCATCCGCGAAATGGACAGCATTGACTTCAGTGTCAGGATTTTCCGCAAGGGGTTCCGTGTATGTAATCTCAACAGATACACCGGTATCGGGGGTGAATTCCTTATCACCGACCATGATCTTAATGTCAAAAAATCGCGCAGCAAAACGGGGAAGAGTCTCCTCTTCCGCAAGTCCCATCGCTTTTTTAGTCTCTTCAAGATAGGTCTGATATTCCTCGGAATCCTGAGCAATCTCAGATGCTTTGAGAACCGCATCCTCCGGTATTCCCGAGGTTTCATCGCAGGTCAGAATAACCGTGTAATCATGCCCGTAGGCTTTCAGAGTTTTTAAAGCCGGCGCGGCTTCCTCACCATCAGCCAATGCTGCCGGGATCTCCTCATCCAGATTTCCGGTAAGTAAATCCACGGCTCGTGGCAGAGGCGCATTTTCCTCCCACATGTCGCCCCGGCTGTCTTCATGCTCCAGGTACATGCCTCCTACTTCATCGGTCATGTTTTTTTCTACAGTGATTGCGGGAAGTATCAGCGCATATGTGGTGGCAAATGTTATTATTGCCGCCAGCACAGTGACAATTCGCTTCCAGCGCTTTAGCATTTTATGCTTATTAGTGATCTTATCAAGCCATACTATTATGGTCCTCATGTCTTTCCTCTCTGCAGCGATCGAATATCGTTGTCATAATCAAGTCTGGAGAAAATGGGCTGTCTACTTGTCTGTTTTTCTGGCATAGCTACTCAAACTCCTATTCTACACACAAATGAGCGAAAAATCCACTTATAAATTATTAGAGTTTATAAGCAAATGAAAGGCAAATGAAAGACCGGTCGCAAGGCCGGTCTTTCATCACATTCTTATACAGTATTGCATCGCCGTTTCATCAGGCAAAGTCCCGCAAGTAAGATAAGTATTCCACCGATTTCGTAGAAGCTGCGCGTTCCGGGTCCTCCTGTATGTGGCAGCTCGACACCTTTCACAACTTTCATGTTTCTGATTACCTGTCCGTCCGCTGCGGATTCCGCGTTATTAATCGGACGGAACACCGTCTCAGTTACGGTTTCGTCTCCCTCGGTTTTCTCCACCAGTTCAATAAAACCGTAATTAACTTCGTATTCGTCTGACATATCAGTCTCAACAACTGAGTAGACTGCATCCTGATTGTTATATTTTGCAGGAAGATTAAACACTTTGAATCCATATACAAGACCTGACTGATCGTAATTAACGGTCCATTCATACGTCTTCCCGCTCCATGTAAACGACTGAGTCGTCTGCTGATCAGGAGGTGTCACGAACAGCTTGACTGATTCGACAACTTTTGAGCCATTAGCGTATAGATCGACAGTAATAGTCTTGACCTCATCAGGCCACTTGAGATATTTGCCCGACTGATCCTGCCAGATCTTTGTAAATTCAAAGTTTTTGAACTTCGGCTCTACATCCTTGTTCTGAATCTCAATTTTGCCATTGTCGGTCGTAGCCGGCGTGACTGAAGAACTTCGGCCGTCATTTACAACAGACGCATTTCCCTGATCGTTGATTACATATCCCGTCAGCATCTCACTGACGTGATAGTATTCCCCGCTGTCAGCCATAGAACCGTCTGCAAGCTGGATCATTATCGGATCCCCGTCCCAGTGGTTTGTGCCGTCTGCTTCAGAATAACCAATCTCTTTGATTGCATACGTGCAATTAGCGCCAGGTGTATTGCCATTAAAGTACTTCAGCTGAAGCCCCTGAATAAGAAGCTGCTGCCACTGCACAGTCTGCTCATCTCCGGAGGTAATCAGATCGGACCTTACAATCAGACTGTTATGATCGGGAGCCTCACTGTCAGAGTATGTATCATGGACCGTGAGTCCATAACTCTCGGGGTCGTTGACGATTTCATCGGTTATATCGGTGTTATCCCGGTAGATTCTGAAGTACACCCGGCTTCCCGGTCTTGTACCGTTCCACTTCTTCGTAACGGTCATTTTTCCTGCCGGGTAGTTTATACCGAGCCTGTTGCTGGTCTGATTTCCTGAAAATGTCCAACTTCCGACATTCGTAAAGTCAAGGACTCTGGTCAGTTGGTCAGCAGATGTTGCACCGTTTCCGGTATACACACCGATTTCTTTGATCACGTATTCATAATCGACCCAATCACCGTTGGAATTATATCCTCCTTTCGGGAAACCTGATGGAAGCCCTTTGCTGGTTTTGGAGGGGTCCTTAATGAACTGATATCTCCAGACTCCCTGACCATCCATTCGACTGGCGATAAATGTATTGTCCTCCGAGTATATTACATGGCCCGGAATGACCGATTCATTTTCCGCAATGTAGAATGGTCCGGTAAACGGAAACAGCGGACCGTCAGTGCCCGCCACTTTCTGATAGATCTGAAGACCTACAGCGTAGTCAGATACAGCATTACTGTTATTATTATCGACAATCGTGATTGTTCCGTTATTGTTTACATACCACTGCTTTTTCCATTCGATATTATCAAATGTTTCAGTCGGTGTGTTCATGACCATGAGAGTTGTATCTTCAATGGTCGTAGTTGACTGTTTATCGCGTTCCGCCAGATCAGTATAATTCTTGTAACCAAAATCCCGGGGATTGGAAATCGCATTGTACGCATCATCGTCTGAGATGACTTCGTCACCGACTATCTTATAGAATTTCGGATTGTTATAAGCGTTGTGACCGGCCCTGTTAAGGTTATCTTCTGTCAGATAGTATGCATACTTCCAACCGGCTTGGGATGGCACATCTGACGGATAGGGTATTGTCTTTTCCCACCATGCCGTGCCCTGTACTATATCGGCATTGGTCAGGACAATAGGATCCCCTACCTGCTGCGATTGCGTCCACTTTGAATTGCCGTTTTCGTCCACCAGCATACGCCAAAGTCTTATCGTCACAGGCGGAGCGCTGGCAGGATCGATTCCGATCCATCTCTTTTGGACCTTAATGACATTTCCCGTCTTGTTTGTCACTTCAACATTGAACACTGCTCCGTCGTCTGTGCCTGTAATCGGAGCATTGACCGAGCCGAAACCATTTGTAAAGGACGGAACTCTGTAATCAGCAACTTCTGCTGAGAGTCCTGTCTCCTCCAACCAGTACTCGTACGTGGTAACACCCGTATTATCGCTTACATAGACAGGCAGATCGGGTATCATCAATTTCCAATCATCCGCTGCGTATACTGTCAGTGTCTTGGGATAGCCGCTGCCTGCCGGATCCTCCACATTAGAGCTTCCGCTGCGCTTTTTGATCTGATGGAGCTTAAATGTAACAGAACCGCTTGACGGCGGAGTTGTATCCCCCTGATTGTCCCACTTTTTATCAAGTTCTATTCCGATCTTACGTGACTCAATTGTCGGGATCGGTGTGGGGACAGTGTTCTCGGTATATACATTATAGAAATCGAATTCCAGGAATTCGTTTGTCTCAGGTTCGTCGTTATCATCCAGATAATCACCCAGAACTTCGGGGATACTGCTCAGGGAAGTCGAACCGTCGCTAACAGTCTTCTGATGCCTTTCATGGTGCAGAGTGTTCCCATCCTCATCACGCGTCCGGTACTGGTTTGCACGGTAAGAGTATTCTGTCTCGATATCCGTCTTTAGGTAGTTATACGTGGTCCCGCCGATTGTAAAGCTAGTCGGAAAGTCCCGGTTCTCTTTGACATAGTACATTCCATCAGTGACCTTGTAGTCATACACCAGACCTGTCCCTTTGTGTATGTTACCGTCCCCATCCGTATAATTATGGACCTCGACAGGCACCGTGTGGAGCTGCGAATAAGTTCCATAATCATGGACCTCACTGCCATTTTCCCTGACGGTGCGGGGGTTGCCCGGCTTATCCTGATATACCTCAAATGTGGATGTATAGCTGTTCGGAATTTCAATTTCCTCGTACTCGCCATTGGCTTTCAGCTTGACGACCTTTTTTACGATTTCTATGGCAAGGATCCTTGCCTCTATTTCAGTTTCACCAGCATGAAGGACAAAGTCCATACCACTAAAGCCCCAGTCAAAGATACCGCCCCTCTTCCAGGTATTGGTAAAGCCATAATATTCGGGCTGCAGCGGAGGACACTCATTTCCGACCCCCGGCTTGTTTGTCCAATAATTGAAGCTTGCGGTAAGAGGAACATCAACGTTCAGCGTCATGCACTCTGCGTCATTTTTTTGCTGATAAAGCTTATACTTCTTGCCTCCTATCTCATACTCAACATCGAGATCGAGATTCTTAGTAGCCTCCACTACATAGGATATCTTATTATCTCTTCGGTCTCTCATTGTGTTTTCGGAATTCAGGTTCCAATAATTGTCGACATCCGGAATATCCGCAACTTTGAACGAACCTTCTATACGGACCTGATCAGTACTCCACTGTGTGTTTTCGTTGGCACTGTAACCTGTGATGTAGTATTTATTATGTAATTCATTTTCCAGATCCGGTACTTCTTCACCGTCGACAACTTTTGTCTTATAAGTCTTGATGACGGCTTTCTTCATATCATCGGCATCTATTTTTATATTATCCGCAATAAGTTCAGTTTTGTTATTATCCTTATTTAATCTGATCTTCTGCCAGTTGCCATCGTCATCTATATACCAATAATCACCATAGGCGAGAGAAGCCTCAACCGCCGCACTGCCTCGGATAGAAATATCGATGTGATCAACACTGTTCCGCAGCGGCTCAGATGGTCGGACGACATCAGGTCTGTAGAGAGTCACACGCGCAGCGTTTGCACTGTTCTGCTGACCGACGATATGGAGAGTTCCACCCTCGTCAGAAATGCCGATATACATGTTGTTGTTACTGACCGCGCTGATCTTGTTCTGATTATAATTGATCCGTGTCTGCTGCTCTAAGTTTTTATTATTTGGCCCATAAAGCTCACTTTTGTTCTCTTCAGTCAGACCGTCCGGGCTGTTCGGATCAAGATAGCGGTAGTAATATCCTGATGCTGTCTGATTCGCGTTAAAGCCGGATGCCTCTGAGGCAAAGCGGAAATGCGCGCCGTACTGGTAATAATAGGTCCACAGCATTGGGTATTCGACCGAAATTCTGCCGTTTTCGACATCATCAGCATTTATAAGTGTGCCGTCATTCTGAATAATGTACTTCTGATTATTATATTCCACGCCCAGCATATAAAGCTGGCCGTTAGTCGGTCCGCCGTTTACAACCGTTCCTGTCACAGAAAAGCCGTTCTGGGAGTATGTGATAGTTGTGCCTTCTTCGTTCAGATCGGCGTTATCAATGATCTCGGTCCCCTGATTGGCAAAATGTACTATTGAAAGATGCTCTTCCTGATTAATTGGCAGCGCATCATTATACGTGATCTGCACGATTACGGGAGTGGCAGGTTCTACCTCAAAGCCGTTTTCGTCAACAATTTTGATATCAAAGAATCTGGCAAATGAAATCTCTCCAGATTCCATGCCCAATTCCGTCGCTGCATCGTCAAGGCACGTCTCGAAACGCTCCGTGCCGGGCAGAATCTCCTCAACGCGAAGGTCTGCTCCTGCTGGGATCTCCGCAAAATCATCATAAGTGACTGTGATATCATATGTCTCGCCCGAGTCAGTAAGGACCGGTTTTCGGAGCTGCGCATCTGTGACCAGAATCTGGAAGACTTCCCCGGTCTTCAGGGTCACTGTGAGATATTCTTCAGATTCGAACGGTTTCAGGGAGACCAGTACCCAGTCACCTGCCGAGAATTCTCTGCTTCTCATCACGGTAATTTCATCTTCCGTGAACTCTGCGGAGTACTCAGATTCTATGCAGTAAGTGTCAGCCAGCTGTCCGGCGGTCTGGCTCTGATCGACTTTTATTACTTTTACTAAATTTTCATCCGTAAATTCAATATTCTGAATGTCGGAAATGAAATCATCAATTCCATTATTATCCTCTTCATCCGCAGTGGAGAAAACGTCATCTGCAGACCCGAGGGCTTCCATAAGCTCTCTGAAACTTATAAAACTTCCACCGGGAAGACTGTATTCATATGTCTCACCATCGAGATCCCAATGAAAATCGACAGTGTAGACGATGCCATAGACAGAAAATGATTCCGCTGTAAAATCAACAGCAGAGGTTCCATCATATAGAATCTCGGTCTGCTCTGCATCAAGTACTTCTGCCGCGGCTGTTTCATCTGCGAAATGTACTGCGTTGACCTCTGTCTGCGGTATATCCGCAAGCGGCTCTTCATATACAACTTTGACAGCCACACTTGTCTCAGGAACAAATTCTTCTCCGCCTGCCATGATTTTAATGTCGAAGAAACGGGCATTGCACTTCGGCAGGTTTTCCTCATCCGTAAGACCCATGGCAGATTTGGCAGCATTAAGATATATATCATACTCATCGGTGCCCTGCACAATTTCGTGTACATCAAGCGATGCTTCAGCCGGAACACAGGATGCCTCGTCACAGGTAACTGTCACTGTGTAATCCGGTCCGGTCATTGTCAGAACACGCGGAAATACATCAGGTACTGTCTCAGCCGTGCCTGTATAGAGGAGGTCATCCCCCGCATCGGTATAATCGTCTGACATGTAATCCGTCTCAGCAGCAGCTTCCAGGTACATGCCTGACACTTCTTCTGTGTTATCTTTTTCGACAGTGATAGCGGGCAGTATGAGGGCGTAGGTCGTTACAAATGTGACTACCGCAGCCATTGCTGTCACAATTCGCTGCCATTTTTTCAGCGCCTTGTGTTTTGTTAGAATCAAATTAAGTAGTAAGATTAGTTGTTTCATACTGCCCCTCGCGTTTCTGTCCTGCCGCAGTATGTTCAAGCAGGACTTCTTTTCTTAGTTTTTGATACGTTCCTAATAAACGTTCGAACGCCTAAAAATTGTATTTCTTTGCATCCGGGATCTCACATGTTAAGTGTTATTTTTCTATTCAACAGCAATATCCCGGCTGCGGCAATCAACAGTAATCCAATGACCGTGTAGATTTCTGTTCCCATACCGCCAGTCTCTGGGAGCCGTGCCGATGTCGTATTGAGGAACTCTATCGGTATAAAGTTGTCTGCACCGATTGCAGGGTCTGAGGTGACATTAATCTTATTGTCCCTCATTGACGAGATGCGATCGTATTTTGTGACTGCCTCTGTCAGATCTTTGTCAGAGTAGATAGGACCGTCATAGCGTACGTAGCTTCCCTGCGGATACCCTGTCAGGTCGATCTGGGCTGCTTTGCCGCCGAGATCTACATAATAGTTCTTTCCCTGTTCTGTCCGGAAATAATCTCCGCTCTCTGATGCCTTATATTCATCCTGGCCTGCCGATCCGACCGGCTCGGACATGATATGCACCCTGATTGGTTCTTCAGAAAGGATGTAGCCGCTGGCTGCCTGAAGCTCTCGGATGACATAGTTACCGTCTTCAAGACCCCTGATGTCGAGAATACCATCTGTATCTGTAATCAGGGTATCTGTCCCGTCTTCGTCTGTATAGTAGAAGCCGGTAGAGGCCTTCTTCACTGCAATCGCGCTTCCGGCGGCATCGTACAGGGTGAATGTTACACCTTCCAGTGTTCTGCTCCGTTCATCCTTCTTAACAAGCTTTACCCCGTATGTGTAGGCTTTTGGCTCAGGAGTGAGCGGGCTTACAGTCTTCTCCTCGCTGTCGGGGATATTCGGCTCATCGTTAAATCCAGTCTCGGTATGGTTCGAAAGTCCGATAAAGGCATTATTTGGGTTGCCAACAGTGGGACCGACGTTTGCCTTTTCGTTCAGCGTGCAGGTGAATTCCAGCGAGACCTTTGGGATGCCGTCCAGAGCTGCTGTCCTGAAGTAGACTGTAAAGCTGCCATCAGTGTCAGTGTTCACTACGTAGTTGGTCTTTGCGTCATCCTGCTCTGTGACAGTTTTGGGCAACTCCGTTCTGACGCCATTATCATCAACTATATAGACATGCAGGGAGTCCTCGTTGAACGTGAGTCCCTGGCAGGGTGTGTCCTTAATGTAATAGAATTTCAGATCCTTTATATTGGACGGGACATCGGCGACTATCCTGTACGGGACATCTTCGCCTATCTCATAGTCCTCAGCCTTGGAGAGCCTGTCATCTGTGATCGTGTCACCGCGGGAGACAAGGATACTCTTATCGATCGCTGGATCTTCATACTCATTCTTCGGCTTTGCTTCAACGTCATAAATCCAGACTTTGTCTTTGGTATTGGCGAGTGGAATCGGTACGATGAAGGACTGGGCCTTTGTTACTCCGGCAGGAAGGCCTGTCTCATACACAAGGTATGCACCGAGGTCTAGTCCATTGAATGTGAGCTTCCCGTTCGCATCTGTTTCACCCTTTTTGACTGTCGCCTTTATAACCGGATCGTCTTTCACCGCCGCGTAAACCTGATCCGCAATCGTGTTGATGGCAGCATCATCCTTGTAGTTAAAGCTTTCAAAGTCAGGTACATTCGCTGTCAGATGCGTAAATATCTGACTATAGCCGCCGTTAGGAGCGATGTAGCCCGAATCGAGTGTCGCAATCTTATAGATGGTGTACTCCACGCCCTTTACCGGTGTCGGATCTCCCTCGTTGCTTGGGGCCGGCCTCAGTTTGGTGATGGTAAGAGAGCCTTTCTTTGTCATGTCTATGTCGACATTGGCATTCTGAGGACCGGGGACGGTGGTCGGTGTTGGAGTTGGTGTATTGGTCGGGGTCGGCGTCGGTGTGTTGGTCGGTGTTGGAGTTGGTGTATTGGTCGGGGTCGGCGTCGGTGTGTTGGTCGGCGTTGGCGTCGGTGTATTGGTCGGCGTTGGCGTTGGCGTGTTAGTAGGCGTTGGCGTCGGTGTATTGGTCGGCGTTGGCGTCGGTGTATTGGTCGGCGTTGGCGTTGGCGTGTTGGTCGGCGTCGGTGTTGGTGCATTCAGTTTCTGCGCGGCAGAATTGGCATATGTCGCTGCCATAATCAGAGGGCCGACACCCTTGGCTTCGTCATTTACAAATGGATATGACAGGTAATAAGCATCATTGGCTGAGACACCTGACTGCTTATATATGTTGGACAGAGTCAGTCTTCCATTGGTCCCATTCTTCAGATAATTGTTAACCGTACCGTTGAAAGCGCGCAGTCCCGCTGCCCCGTAGCTGCTGTCGACATAGCCGAGGTCATATGCTTTCATCATCGCGTAAGCCATGAGTGCAGACCCCGATGTCTCCAGCATATTCGTATTAGAAGCACCAGGAACTGAGGCTCCGTGATCCACTATATTTCTCCACATTCCTGTCGTCGGATCCTGATATTCCATCATTCCGTCGAACAGCTGTCTTGCTATACGTTTCAGTTCTTCCCGCTCATCGTTGTAGGCCTCATCTGCCGGGAGCATTTTCAGAGTATCTGCCAGGGCGGCCGCATACCAGCCGATACCCCTCAGCCAGAACTGGCCGTTGACCGTGACCTCACCTTCTGCTGGGACCGCGCAGCCATGGTTGTAGAGGTGCTTTTCGGGATCATACAGGTTATCCCCGATCCATTTCATCCGCTTATACACGGCATTATATATCTGTGATGTGTCGGAGATGCCGGCCTCAGACGCTGATATCAGATGATGGTCCACCGCGTTGGCCAGCTTCAGCAGGAAAGGCTGGGCCATATAAAGACCGTCCAGTCCGATCTGATAGTCTTTACTCAGCCATGAAGGCTTGTGCAGATAATTTCCGTCCGAATAATCAATCTCCGTCTGATTCTTCAACTGATTATATACATACTTGATCGCCTGCTTATACTTAGTCTTCTCGGTCTGATTTGCTTCAGGGCTCTCCAGAAGGTCGAAGAGGGCGAGCGCCGGAGGCACAGAATCGAGCTCACCTGGATTGTATTTGGATATGACACCTCCATTTCCTATATTGTCGTTATAGAATTTATTGACATTTGTAGCATAAGTGCCGCTGTCAAGCATCATGAAGGCGTTCATCATAATGCCGTTGTAATATGTCCAGCTGCGAGTCTTCCACTCGGTGTCCCAATAAAAGTGTCCACCGGCATAACTTGTACGGTTCGTGTTGGTTGCGTTGCCGGCACTTTGAATTACCTTGGGCATGGTATTGTAGAGCTGGGAGGCATAAGTGGATACTTTATCGACATTTGCATCCGTATCCTCCACTGCTATGCTTGTGCCTGCCGCAAGGACATACTGCTGCGAACTGAGCATCATTAGTGAGATGATAGCCAGCGAAACGACTATCCTGATAAAATATCGGTTGACTTTCCTTCGAGTGTTTTGATTACTCAAATCCATAATCCCCATCTTTCAGCACAAAGGGACAGCATAGTGAATGTAAAAATCATGATTTTGACATCCAATAGCCGCCCCTCATTATGTTGCGCACAATCAGTTCTGTGATATTGAATTATACTATCTGCGATAAAATCAACTCATTTTGCATTTAGTAGAAGAGCGGCATTATGATGTGTATTCATTACCGCAGTAGACCGCCTTTAGAAGTAGTCTGACTCTCGTGGGTTTAAGGAACTATGTTCCTGAACTATGATGCTTTCTTCCGTTTTCTCGATAGCAGGATTGCACAGGCAAGACCGGTCATCATGACTCCGAGGAGATAGAAAAGCTTCGTACCGGGTCCCCCGGTAGCAGGAAGTTCCACACCGGGGTTGTTTCGGATGATATACTTGTTCAGCACTACCGTGCCGTCCTCCTCATACTCAACAAAATACTCACTGAGTGTAGTGCCATCGCTCTTGGTAATTACTATATGGGCATTCTCATCCCCATTCAGCTTGTATTCCTGATCCCAGTTATAAGCTGTTACGGGCCTTCCGGTATCCGGGTCATAATCCTGCGAGTCTGATGTGACCTCATCACCTGCCAGGGTAGTAAATACGCCCTCGCTTTCGACCATGATCTTTAGTGGTTCCGGCAGGAGCATATATCCTCTTAATGTTTCGGATTCACTCAGGTAATAGGTCCTGCCGCCACGGAGGTTAGAAATACTTATCAGACCATCTGAATCGGTTACATAATCCACATCATCGTACAGGACATACCAGTCACCGCTGTCCTTAATCAGTTCTATGGCACCGGAAACATTTTCATCTGCTGCTTTTTTATAAATCCTGCCGTCCGGGTCAGTGGCATAAAGTGGATCGGGCAGTATCAGATACCAACCATCCAATGCCTGACCCGGGTCATTTACACCCTGGTCCACGCCGTCGACCGTATCCGAGACTCTCTTGTACACACTGGCACCCACGTGAGTGTACGCGGTGTCAGTCAGCTCAACGTACCAGTTGCCACTGTTCTTTTCCAGCTCGATGGCTCCCGGTGTGCCCGATTCGACCTTCTTATAGCATTTGTTGTCCTTTACCCTGTACCTGTCGCTATCAAATGCCAGATACCATCCTGTAAGCGAGGAATCAGGATTTTGGACCAGATTTACAGCTCCTTCGATGTTCTCCGATACTTTCTTATAAACCGTGTCCTCCCCAACGGCATATTCAGAATGAGGTCTTACGATATCGCCCTCCTCATCTGTGATCCTGAACTTCACCCCTTCAAGTTTGACATCATCATTACCCATCAGGGTCTTCACCAGGCTCAGCATTCTCTCAAAAGTGCTTATCTCATGGATGCTCCGGGCTTCTTCAGTACCCGCGGCATGGCCCTGATACAAGGTACCATATGTTCCGGTGTGCATATCAGATGTTCCGGTACCGCCCTGCCCCTTGGGAAGAGATGTATCGTAATCGGGGGAATAAAGGACCGTAAGTGTGTATCGTTCGACCGGGTCGTAATGGCGCACTCCCTGGACCACTGTCGGTTCATCGCTGAGGACAGTGGTATCATGCGGAGACTTGCCGGCAATGTCCCATTCCTCCCCATCAGCGATCTCCTTCCTTAGGGTAATCGTAACACTGCTGTCATCCGCGATGCCGTATTTATGATAGGGGATCCTGACGCCTCCTTCCTCCAGGGCTTCCTCAATTAGATGGTCCCAGTCCAGTCCATCATCCGATAAGAAGGATGACCAGTCCGGGCGGGAATCATCCGACGTTGTTATCGCATCCCGGATCAGGTCTTTTATCAGGGCTTCAAGGCTGAACGTGGCATGTTCTTCCAAATAGTATGGGCCTGATGCCGGGATCTCCTGGTCCGGTACCGCCTTCTCCCTGTTGTCATTAAAAGAGTTAGCGTCAATATTATATGTCGGATGACCAGCCTGGGACATTACGTCAGGAATGTCATCATTGTTGGTATCAGCGCCGTCCGTGACGACTTCCTCAACTTCGAGCTCTTCGAACAGCCTCCTCAGTTCATCCTTGGGGTCTACATTTTCACCTAGGTATACGTTCCAGGATGATGCGTTATTGCTGAAGGTCAGCTCGTTCACGTTGACCTTGGGGGACTCTTTCGTGACTTCCTTCGTATAAGGACCGATGACATTGCCTTCGCCGTCGATGATAGGATCCCTTTCTTCTATGATCTGTACTTCGCTCTGGTTCCCGACAGTATATGAATGGGCCGTGAACGATGCATTGCCTCCGTTTGTCGAGACACCGTTGCCTCCGAGAAGGTCCTCTTTGGCTTTTACGTATACGCTTCCGTGCCAGCCTTCAACAGAGATCGGCTGGTTCACCCACTTGATAGTGTACTCGCCTGTATTGCCGCCAGACGGGTCGGTCGTATTTACGACACCGTAACCGTTTTCCCTCTGCGCGGCAGTCAGTAAACTTTCATTCGGGGCAATGTAATTGCCCTTCAAGTCGATGACATTGCCGGCGCTCAACGGCCTGCCGGTCACCTTATCAACAGGGTAGAAGGCCTCCCCAACAGGGTCAGTCACATCGCCGTAGACCACCGCGTCCTCCATGATCAGCTGCAGGATCTCATACAGGACATATTCCAGTTCATTTCCGGTCGTGGCAGTATAATAGAGCGGCAGTCCGTCAACAGAGCTTTTGCTGGCAATGTCATAAAGGATCTGGGATCCCACAGGGACGGCATCCATACTCAGTCCAACGGTTATGAGCTTGACACCGCGGGACTCGAGCAGCTCTGCTGCTTCTTTTACGTATCTTGCATCGACGTCGATGCCGCCTCTCTGGGGCGCTCCGTCCGTGATCAGGACCGCGTATTTTGTATGATTATTGTTCCAGCCGAATCCGTTCGCGTAATTCTGCGTATACCCGATATTAGCGTTATAACGGCTCGCGTACCAGGTATTGTACCATCCGACGGTCCCATTTCCGACTTTGTCTTTTTCAAAGCTGTAATAATCTTTTTGTACTCTGTTTCCGTCATAGACTCTATTATAATTTCCGGCACTATAATTCCATTGATTGTATACATGCAATCCGTTATTATCTCTGTAAGTCTGCCAGTTCGACAGGACATCATTCCTCATGTACCCGGCGGCATCCAGCAGCGCAATGTCCGTACTGGTCCCACCGCCATATGTATTATCATGGTCATAGTTGAGCGAGATCTTGTTATCCCGTACTGACCTGAACGTGTGCTGCAGCGACCGGCCTCTGTCGGTCGTCATCACATTCGGGAGATAGTTGTTGAAACTGTTCCATGCGACCTGGACATCCGGGTTCGCAGACCGTCTGGTATCTGCTATAGACAGTATGCTCAGGATCGTGTTGAGCTCATCGAGCGTTGTATTAAGGCTCTTCTCCAGGTAATAGGATCTCGTCCTGGGGTTGTTATTCGCATCAAGGTCCCCGGCTTTCTTAATAACGTAGCTGTATCCCGCTTTATATTTATTATTGTCATTGCTGGCACTTTTTGCATTATCATTGTTCCATGCCTTTGACGCGTCGCATGTCTTCCATGTGCCGTTATCGTATTTCAGCATGAAGACTGTCGCTGAATTGTCCGGCTCGTCGGCAGTGCCCTTTGAGATCAGGTAGTATGTCCGATTCGTTTTAAACCCCCATCGTTCGCCCTGTGTTGAATCACCATACCAGCTCCGGTCATTGAACGAGCCGACGTTCCACTCTCCGTTATAATTCGCTCCGGACAGGTTCTCCCTTTTAGCGGGATCGGAAGAATTATTGTCGTCAGCCGCGTTATAGAGGTAGGAGGGAAAATCCATTGAGGAAGATACGTCAATGATAAAGCCCAGGTCTATTGTTCCGGCGAATGTGGCAAGGCTTGCCCTCGAAGTTAGGTCGACCCGGTAGATACGGTTCTCATAGTCGTATACTTCTGATGTTTTGTCCGTTGCATCACTATTCAGGGGGAATTCCCTGGATTTCAGGTCATTCAGCCACCTTGTCAGAGACTTTTTGTCCACGACACGCCCCAGGTCTTCTCCCGGTTCCGGTTCGTATGTGGGGTTGATCTTGAAACAGGCCCTCAGCTCGCTGCTGTTGTAGGGGATAGGCAGTACGTTCGTATTGATCTGCCTGTTAGTGAAGAGGTTCAGTCCCTCTGTTTCGTCGCCTTCGAGCAGGAACCGGCCGTCAGGGGTCCTGTAGACTTTTTTCCCGTTCAGCTCCCAGTGGCTGAACACATATTTAGCGCTGTTCGTCGGTGTCGCGGTAATGTCCTGACCATTCCTCTTACTCGTATTTGTCTCGGCTATGTAATAGTGAATCGTCCGCATCTCGGTCGATATATTCCCTTCATGGTCCTCCACTTCGACTTCGACCTGGCGGGTCATTTCCTGTTTCCCCTGAACATTCACTCTTCCTTCTGCTTCGTCGTTAGAGAGGACCGTGAACTCATAGGTAGGCAGAGGGTCCTGCTTGAATATCTTAATTAGGGAGCCGTCGCCGCCATAGAACCCGTCGGCTGCGCTCCAGGAGAGGCTTGCCCCATAACCGGTGAGCATAAAGCCCTGGAATGAGTCCGGGTCATCCGGATCTGCGTACTGCGGGAGGACAGCAGCATTATTTGTGCCACGCTGGACAAGGGGCTCACCGGTATCATTCAAAGCAATACTTACGGACTTATCTGCGAAGGGACGGATGAAGTAATAGACATAGTCCATTGTCCCTTCCCTGTCCTTTTCCTTAAATACGTAATAGAACGTCCATCGGTAATTATTGTCCAGCTGATCGAACTTCTTATAGTTATTAGCCTCGGCCACTGATCTGCTTATGGTTTCCTGTTCTCCATTGGTTTTCAGGACATGATAATCTCCACTGCCGTCAACATAACAGATGATATAGGTGGAATTGACGTCTATGACAGACGGGTCGTCGCTCGTGACCTGCTGTGCGTCCGTCAGTCTCACTGTGAAGGTATTCCCGTTCTTCATGGTGACGGTCAGGCTTTCTTCGCTCGTGAACGGCCGCACACTGATAAGAGCCCAGTCCCCGGCTTCGACTTCCTGTGCGTTTATCTTCCCAATCTGTTCCTCTGTAAGCTCTGCGCTGTATTGGACCTCCAGTTCATACACAGTCTTCAGGGCCCCGACAGTTGTGTCTTCCTCGACCCTGCCTGCCCAGATCAGTTCCGGATCGGAGCACTGTATTTTCTCTACATCCGCGGCGAACTGCTTCGCCGCATCGCTGACCCTGGCTTCATTCAGGCTTATGGCTTCACCGTAAGCATCAAAGGTGTGCGCGTCGCTTTCCACGCTGCCAGTGTCGCCGGCAGGTCCATCTTCAGCCTTTTCTTCTCCATTTTTCCCGTCGCCAGTGCTCCCGGCTATTCCCAAAGCCTCAACGAGGTGCTCAAAACTGACGAACCCGCCGCCGGGAATGCTGAAACTGTATACCTTACCGTCTACTTCCCAATGGAAATCGGCTGTATAGATCACGCCATACACAGAAAAGGTTTCTGCAGTGAACTCTACAGTTGCTTTGCCGTTATCCTTAATCTCGGATGTGTTCGCTTCCAGCACTTCCGCTTCAGATGCCTCATCTGCAAAGTGAACCGCGCTGACCTCTGCGTCAGGATCATCCGCCAGCGGTTCTGAGTAGGTTATCTCAACGGATACACCTGCGTCAGGTGTGAATTCCTGATCCCCCACCATGATCTTGATGTCGAAGAAACGCGCCGCAAGCTGCGGGATATTCTCTTTCTCAGTAAGACCCATCGCTTTCTGGGCCTCCTCGAGATATATCTGATATTCCTTGGAGTCCTGTGTGATCTCTGATACTTTCAGGGCTGCTCCCTCAGGTATGCCGGATATGTCGTCATAGACCAGTGTTACGGTATAATCGCTGCCGGAGGCTTTGAGGCTCTTCACATCCGGGGCAGCCACCACTTCCTCCATGTCTTTATCAAGAACGTTGTCCACGCCAGTTTCTTCCTGCGATACATCCTCAGACGGGACTTCCGCATCAGTATCGGCAGCCTCCGCCCTGGCATCTTCATCAACAGCACCGGCCAGGATGCCGACGATGCTGTCACTTTCAGCAAGGTCATTTCCCTTGAGGGAGAAGGACATGATAATTCCGTCTGCCAGTTCCGCTACCGGTGAATCATCTGAATTAATGGATATAAGTTCATCCCTGAAAACCTCCTTAGAATTCAGGGTTACCTCAGTGGATAGTTGTTCCTCATCGCGGGTGCTGTTAGAGGCCAGCTCTTCTTCGGCGCCGCTGCCGTCAGCGGATAATGGCATAAGTCCTTCTGTTTCATCAGGCGTGCGTTCAAATCTGCCTGCGAAGACAACATCACTTGTATGATCAATAGTATTGTTTAGGAAAAGGATCTGCAGGTCAACGAGTCCCGTCTTTGGGGTCACATCAACATTGTCGCTGACGAGGGCATAGTCATAGAAAGAGCATGTTGTCACATCATAAATATATTCTCTGTCAAGAAGAGCTGTCGCTCTGCCAGAGAGCTTCGCATATTCCTCTGACTCGGGATCAACATAGTTTACCACAAGCTCAGCACCTTCCGGGATCACTTCGTCGGTACTGAATACAGCGGTAGCCTTGAGCTCTTCATCTGCATAAGAGTAGGTGACGGCATTCTCGCGGTCTGCAGCAATAATAGAAGCAACCGGTTCCAGAGCATCATCCTCAAGCATGTTCTCCTGCCCCTCAACAGATTCGAGATACATGCCAGCCACGTTTTCTGCATTGTCTTTTTCAACTGTAATGGCAGGAAGTATCAGGGCATACGTAGTCACGAAAGTAATCACTGCTGCCATAACAGTGACAATCCGCTGCCAGCGCTTTAACGCTCTGTGTTTCTTAATGATACTGTTGAACCATACGATCAAACGATTCATGCTAGTCCCTTCTCTCATAGGTATATTTGGCATACAAACATGATATGCCATTCTGAAACAGCAGTTATCGCAAAACGCAATTAATAACTGTGCTGTAGTTCATATTTGCAATCCGGGGTGGCTTAGACTTCATTTTTTAGTGTCTCTACCGCAGCGTTCCTCTTCTTTCTTCGTCCGGTCACGATCAGCATTTCTATGATCAGGACGATCAGGATTGGTACAGCGATGAACGGGGCGATATAAACCGACTCTATGAGAATGGCATCAGCGATGACATTGGCCTCACCGGACGCGTTCGCGATACGGTGCCCCCTCACGAGCAGCCTGTGGGAGTTGACACCGTACGGGGTGCAGGTGACCAGGGTACAATAATCCTTTCCTTCTTCTATCCGCAACTCGGACAGATCCGTCGGTTCGACGACGCGGATCTGGTCACACTCATATGTGTATGTGCGGTCAAGGACAGTCAGTGTCCATGTGTCACCTTCAACTACCTGATCAAGATCGGTGAACAGGCGGGCACTCGGGAGTCCTCTATGTCCTGATACAACACAGTGTGAACTTTCACCTCCAACAGGAAGGCTGGTGCCGGCAATATGTCCGATAGCAACCTGAAGGACTGATTCTTTGGTGCCGTGGTAGAGCGGCAGTTTAATATTGATTTTCGGTATGTCGATGTATCCCATGATGCCGCTGTCGTCGATGGAGAGTTCTTTGTTATATGCCAAAGTTTGTTCTTCGGACATCCGCCATAACGCCCCTGTCTCGGACAGTTTTCTGTTGTACTCTTCAGCGTCCGCTATAATACGGTCATATTCATCCTTATTCAGATTGGCAACTGCAGTCGCATATGACTGGATTGCCCTTGACTGGTGAAATGAGTTCCACCAGTCTGAGAATGTCGGATAGGCCAGCAGACCTATTCCTATCAGAATGATCCCGAAGAGTATTAAGTTCACAAGATGTTTCTTGAGCCATTTCCCCATATACTTTCCTTGTTTTTCTGAGGCTTCTTGTAGTGCTCATCAGTTGCCGCATAAACTGTGGCACCTGATCAAAACTACATTTTTCATGCGTTCCCGGCACTTTTGTTGTGCCGGGAACGCACAGGTCAGTTCATCCCATTACAGGGATAGCGTGACCGTCTGTTTAAAACTTGTCGAATAATCAGCGAGCTGACATTCTTCTTCTTGTGATCAGAACAATACCTGCGCCGATGACAAGGATTGCACCAACGATGTAGAAGAGAGTAGTACCGATACCACCGGTCTCGGGAAGTTCTGTCCCCTTATTGTTCTGTACGTATACAGCGAAAGGTGTGAGCTTTTCGCTTGTGACTTCCTTGTTTCCTTCATAGTCGGCTTTGATTCCCTCAACAAGTGTATTGAACTGTGTCTCTGTAATCTCTGCGTCCTCAGAATCATAATACTTAGTAACAGCAGAATCTCCGCTGCCTGTCGTAACAGTGTACGCTTTGATCGTTCCATTAGCTGCATAATACTTCTTTGTGTCAGTCAGTGTTGCAACTTTTCCGGTGACCGTTGTCTTCTTCTCATCTGAATAATATGTAGTAGAAGCTGAAGTCGTTACTTCTTCGCCGACCTTTGTTGCCTGCATTGTAACCGGAGCGGTCAGAAGGTTATAGCCGTCAGGTGCATCGGCCTCAGTTACAGTGAGCTCTGTGCTTGTTGCGAGACCTTCAATGACCAGGAGACCGTCTTTATCCGCCACGAGTTTAGCACTTTCAGTTGTACTCTCAGGATCATACGCAACGACTTTATAATAACCATCATCAAGCTTCTCAACAGTGAGTCCTTTAATCGTGAATGTAGCGCCGGCAAGCTTATTGTTGTCCTGATCTACTTTCTGGATTGCAAGAGCATAGGTGTAAACTGTAGCTGTATCTTTGTCACTGTCTTTATCCGGCTTGTTCTCATCTCCAGGCGGATTTGTAGGAGGAACATCATCATCCGGATTATCATCCGGTTCGTATACGTATGTATCGTCCTCAACGAAGTTCATGCCGTATTCGGAGTAGTTGATGTTGCCTGGCATATCGATTGTAGCCTTGTCGGTGAGCTGCATTGTATATGTGACTACGATAGTTACATCAGAATCATAGATGCTATACCAGTAATGGGTCTTTGTAGCCTGAACTTTTTTTCCATCAACAAGAAGGTATCCATCGTCATCAGCAGTCTCGCCTTCTTCTGCTACAACCCACTGCGGGACTTTCTCACCATCGACGAGAAGATTTCCATCTGCGTCGGCTTCTTCACCTTCTCCCGCTTTTACATAGAGCGGCTCTGTCGTAGTAGTATAGTTCTTATGTTTCTTGGCCTGCTCTTCGCTTTCTGCTTCAGCTACCCACGGAATTACAATACCGCTACCATTGGCAAGAATATCATTTGCAACAGTACCGTTGTCATTGAGTGCTTCTTCGTCTGTCAGGAAGAAGGACTCGTAAGCGGCGCTGTAATCCCACTTTTCATACTTGTCTGCAACTACTTCGTTGTTGGCATCTCTCGTTGCAACAACATTACCCTCGTCGTCAACAATTTTTACAGTAATTGTGTCAGTATTTGGTCTGAATGTAAGAGCATCGTTCTGGTAGTCGCCGATGATGTATTCCTGGACCTGCTTGACATCGAATTCGGAATTAGTATTGATGCCGTCATCATCTTCTTCGTTTTCGTCATCTTCTCTGATGAAGTTCATGGCATTTACACGAATCTCATATGTGATTGTGTCGCCGATGTTTGCTTCTGTCCAGTCAGCATAGATGGGTACCTGAACAGGATTGCCTTCATCATCCAAGACTTTCTCTCCATCCTCGTCAAGCTTATCGGCATATCCAACGATTATGTTCTTGCCGCCGTCCGGTTCGCCATGCTCCGGAAGATCGAGATCGTCGAGATCTGCCTCACCTTCTTTCGGGTTGATCGGGACGTCCCATCTGTCGAGTTCGTTCTTTTCAATAATCTCAGCACTCTTTGTGGTGGAATCAACGAATACAAGAACCGGCTCCTTAACATTGATATCTGCGTCGCTTTGTTTGATTGCTTCCAGAGAAGATCTGATAGCTTCGATCGTGTTCTGCCGTGTGCTTGATTCAAGCTGTGTTTTGACGCTTGCTATCTCTTCCTCAGTAAGGTCTCTTCCCTGCGGAACAAGCTTATCTTTGAGGTTATTATCGTTGATATATGCTGTAACTGCGGCGTCTGTGACAGTTGCTGCAACATATTCGTCGGCGATCGCCTCAATTTCTGCATTAGTGGTGTCCTTGTCAAGCGTATATGTTTTTGCTTCATGTTCTGTTCCGTCAGAATCTGTATAAGCAGGAACATCAAAAGATGCTGTTTCTGTTACTTCCGGATACACACATGTAATCAGATAGTAACCCAGATCAAGGTTCTTGAAAGTAATCTGATCTGTGTCTGCGAGAGTGATAACTTTGTTTGTCGTATCTGTATAGTCAGGGATTTCCGTTACATCTTCCAGATCCGCGGCGGCAATCGACGGTCCAATAGCAGGATCAGCTGTGGCATCACCCTGAATTGCAAGCCGCATAGCCTGACCAAAATCCTGAGGATCAAAATCATCGGTGACAGAAATATTGAATTTCTGATAAGTTACGTCACCATTGTCATCTGTGGTTGTTTCTGTGGTAATTTCTGTGAGCTGAAGGGCATAAGTTGTTACCGCAGCATCTCCCTCACCAGTAGTCGTTTTTGTAGCTTCAGCGTAGGCAACGACAGCCTCATAGAAAGGACTATCCGTGTCGATAGTATAGGACATACTATCGCCAGCCTCATTGATAGTCAGGTCGAAAATACGGTAGGCTGTATACGCTGCACCCATAACAGGGCTCTTGACAGTGATGCTGCCTTTGTCAGCTTCCTGAACAGTTGTCCCATCTGCAAATGCAGATGTAGACATTCCCAGCACCATGACCATAGCAATGATCAGTGCCATAACCTTTTTTAATGTCTTCATATTTTTTTCCTCTCTTGAAGTAATTTGACTAATGGGGCAAGGTAATCCCCACAAGTTCCATGAGTTATTGTGGTTTCCCACGTTCTAGC
>ODAI012708001.1_pt1 | contig 22664 bp, 18 predicted proteins | sample 1539321 | NCBI WGS metagenome assembly ODAI01 (sample SAMN02144231, study PRJEB22623) | gut metagenome | biome: sheep rumen | host: Ovis aries | place: New Zealand | reverse complement strand
CTGATCAATTTGCTGGCCGGCACCCAGATTGACTTCCTGACGGAAGCGGGCGCTTTCCGCACCATCTATGTGGCCAGCGGCATCTGGCAGGAAGCGGGCTGGGGCACCATCATCTACCTGGCCACCCTTTCCAGCGTTGACGCTTCGCTGTATGAAGCGGCCAAGGTGGACGGCGCTTCCGTGTTCCAGCGCATTCTGCACATCGACATTCCCTGCCTGCTGCCCATGATCATCCTGCAGCTCATCATGAGCGCTTCCGGCATTATGAACGTTGGCTTTGAAAAAGCGTATCTGCTCCAGACGGACCTGAACCGCGCCACCAGCGACATCATCGCCATTTACGTGTATGAGCAGGGCATCGTCAGCGCCCGGTATGAGCTGGGTACCGCCGTGGGCCTGTTCAATACAGCCATCAACATCGTGCTGCTCGTGGTCGTCAACCAGATTGCCAAGAAGTTTGGCGACGTCAACTTTGTGTGAGAAGGGAGGGGGAAAAGATATGTCTGTTATTTCCAAGAGAAAGCAGGGCGAGCTGGGCGGCCTCAGCGACCGTACCAGCGATATCATCCTGATCGTTTTTTCCCTGATCATCCTTTTGATCGTTGCCTATCCGCTGTATTACGTGCTGGTTGCGTCCTTTTCCGATCCTTACGATGTATACGCCGGAAAAACGTTCCTGGTGCCAAGCCAGTTTACGTTTGACGGCTATAAAGCGGTGTTCGCCGAGCCCAATATCGTGCGCGGCTATGGCAACAGCATCCTGTATACCATCCTGGGCACCATCTACTCTGTGGCGCTGATTTACCTGGTGGGCTATCCGCTGAGCGTTCCGGATCTGCCCTTCAAGAAAGTCATCAGCATCTTCTTCATCATCACCATGTACTTTGGCGGCGGCCTGATTCCCACCTACCTGATCGTGCAGAAAACCGGCATCATGCAGACCATCTGGGCCATGTTCCTGCCCGGCGGCGTGGCGGTGAGCAACGCGATCATCGCCAGGAATTATTTTGAAAACAGCATTCCCGGCGCGCTGAAGGAAGCCGCCAGCATCGACGGCGCGTCCCACTTCCGCATCTTCTTCTCCATGATCATTCCCCTGTCCACGCCCATCCTGTCCGTCATGGTGATCTTCTCCATGGTGGCCTACTGGAACGAATGGTTCACCGCCCTGATTTACCTGACCAACGAGCAGGCGCCCCTGCCCCTGGTGCTGCGCAATATCCTGATCAAGTCCTCCGCTTCGGCCAACCAGGCCAGCATGATTTCCGGCGGTTACGCGGAGCTGAACAAGATGACCGAAATGATCAAGTTCGCTTCCATCATCGTGGCGGCCGCGCCCATGCTGATCGCCTATCCCTTCGTGCAGAAGTACTTCGAGAAGGGCCTCATGGCAGGCGCTGTGAAGGGTTAAAGTCATTCGTCAGTAATAACTGAAAACTATTAACTCCTCACTCCTAACTCCTCACTCTTAACTCGTCCCCTCGTTCCCAAGCGCCCAATGGCGCTTCAGCAATTATCAACTATCAAAAAGGAGGATTTTCATGAAAAAGGTCGTATCTCTCATTCTGGCTGCCATCATGCTGATGAGCCTCAGCTCCTTCGCTTCCGCGGAACAGACCGAATTCAACGTCCTGAGCGGCATCTCCGCTCTGTCCGGCGGCTATGACAAGAACGAAGTGCTCAACGCCATGCAGGAGCAGGCGGGCATCAAGATCACCTGGGACACCTGGTCTGACAGCCTGGGCGAAGTAGTCGGCACCCGTATCAGCGGCAACGCTGCCAGCAAGAACCCCATCGACGCCTTCCAAGCCTGCGGCTTCAGCAACTTCGACCTGATGCGCTATGGCTCTGCCGGCACCTTCATTGACCTGACCCCCTACATCACCCCTGAAGTGATGCCCCACCTGGCCGCGATTCTGGAAGCGCATCCCGAAATCAAGGCCGCCATCACCATGAGCGACGGCAAGATCTACGGTCTGCCCGCTGGCGAGCAGATGGGCACCGCCGGTATCGGCCGGGAAAAGGATTACTCCATCTTCTCCGTGCCCCAGTTCGCCATGATCAACAAGGTGTGGCTGGATGACCTGGGCCTGAACATGCCCACCACCCTGGATGAACTGCACGACGTGCTGGTCGCTTTCAAAGAAAACGATATGGCCGCCAAGATCTACGGCAACGAAGCGGGCTCCACCATCCCCATGAGCACCGGTTTTGACGAATGGTGCTGGGGCCAGAACGTGTTCTATGCCGGCTTTGGCTTCACCAACTGGCCCAACGACGTTTGCATGGACCTGACCGTGAACAAGGACGGCGTGGTCAACTTCGTTTCCGACGATGACAATTACCGCGCTGCCGTGACCTACTTCCATAACTGGTATGCCGACGGCCTGATGGATCTGGAAATGTTCTCCCAGGATACCAACCAGCTGATCGCCAAGTGCACCAGCGGCCGCGTGGGCGTGGCTACCTGGTGGGAAATCAACGAAATCATGGGCCCGCACGCCGCTGACTATGTGTATCTGCCCATCCTCAACGGCCCCGACGGCACCAGCAACGTCACCCTGCGCACCGGCGGCGCCATCAACGCTGGCCAGCTGTCCATCACCGCTCAATGCAAAGACCCCGCCAAGCTGCTTTCCTTCTATGACCTGTGGTACATCGGCGAAAACGTGATGCAGCTGCAGTACGGCCCCATCGGCGTGTTCTTCACCGAAAAGAATGAAAAAGGCCAGTGGCAGTCCATCACCGACGAAGAAGCCCGCGCCAAGTTCAACAAGTCCTCCGGCGAACTCAAGAGCCAGAGCGAAGTGGCCGGCCCGAAGCTGATCCTCTCCCAGTACTACAACGATGTTTGGGAAATGGAAGCCCGCGCTCAGGAACGCCTGGCGGACACCTATGACTACTGGTTCACCTTCGTCAAGGACTTCTCCTTCTATCCCCAGGACTGCGTGTTCACCGAAGCGGAACTGGACGACATCGACTTCTACCGCGGAGACTTTGAGAGCGCCGTGAAAGAACAGGAAGCCCTGTGGCTCAAGAACGGCGGCCCCACTGACGCCGAATGGGAAGCTTACAAGGCCACCCTGGAACGCTGCGGCATGAGCACCCTGCTGGATATCTACCAGACCGTGTACGACCGCTACGTGGCCGCGAAGTAATTTACTAAAATATCCTATCGCACCGGAGACCGGTTCACCGGTCTCCGGTTTTCCAAAAATACCGTGCAGGAGGTTTCTATGAGTAAGAATCCAACGCCCCTGGACAGGGTGAGAGAATTTGAGCGGGAGCAGGCGATGAAGGTATCGGCAGATGAACGCCCATTATTCCATCTGACCCCGCTGGTCGGCTGGATGAACGACCCCAACGGCTTTTGCTGGTACAAGGGACAGTTTCACCTGTTTTATCAGTATCATCCTTTTTCCCGGCAATGGGGGCCCATGCACTGGGGCCACGCCGTGAGCGAAAACCTTTTGCATTGGACGTATATGCCCTGCGCCCTGGCCCCGGACACTGCGGCGGACGCGGGCGGCTGCTTTTCCGGCAGCGCCGTGGAAACGCCGGAGGGCAAATTGCTTTTGTGCTACACCGGCGTGCAGCCCGCGGGCACCTTCCGCCGGGAAACCCAGGCCCAGTGCGTGGCGGTGGGAGATGGCACAGACTTTGAAAAATCCCTGCTCAATCCCGTGGTGCGCCATGCTCATTTGCCCCAAGGGTACAGCGCCTTTGATTTCAGGGACCCCAAAATCTGGCGGGAAGACGGCCGGTATTACATGGTGGCCGCCAACAGGCACGAGGAAAGGCAGGGGGCCATCCTGCTGCTGGAAAGCCCCGACGGGCTGGACTGGCGCTTCGTGACAGAATTGGACGCCAGCGATAACCAGTATGGGCGGATGTGGGAATGCCCCGATTTCTTTGAATTGGACGGCAAGCAGGTGCTGCTGGTCAGCCCCCAGGAAATGCACGCCCGGGAGGAATTTCACGCGGGCTACGGCACCGTGGCCATTCTGGGGCGGTATGATAAAAAAGAACACTGCTTTGTACGGGAGAGCGTTCAGCCGGTGGATCATGGCCTGACCTTCTATGCCTCCCAAACCACCCTGGCCCCCGACGGGCGGCGCATCCTGATCGGCTGGATGGATAACTGGGAAACCTGCAAGGAAGCGCCCCGCCGCCATCCCTGGTACGCGCAGATGAGCGTGCCCCGGGAAGTTTTCCTGAAAAATGGGCGGATGTGCCAGCGTCCTGTCCGGGAAATAGAAGGGCTGTGGCAGGATACCGTGCGCCATGACCGGGTCAGCGTATACGAAGAAGCATCCCTGCCCGGCGTCCAGGGCAGAATGCTGGATCTGGCCGTGACCCTGCACGCTCAGGACAGCGCCTGCCGCCGGTTCACCCTGCATGTGGCCCAGGACGAAAGCCATTATGTGGAAATCCGCTGCGATCTGGCCCGGGGCGAATTGGTGTTTGACCGCAGCCACGGCGGCTCCCACCGGGATATTGCCCATACCCGCCATGTGAAGGCCGAGGTGCAAAATGGCGTTCTGACCTTGCGACTGCTGCTGGATAAGGAAAGCGTGGAGCTGTTCATCAATGGCGGAGAGCGGGTGGTCACATCCCTGATCCCCACTCCCCTGAACGCGGAGGGCATCACCTTCGCCGCCGACGCGCCGCTGCCCGTATCCGTGGAGGCCCATCATTTGAAATAATCAAACCGGCTTTCATTTGATTTTATCAGGAGGGAAACAACAGATGAAGAAACAATTATTGCTTGCACTGCTTGCATTTGCGCTGCTGCTTCCCTCCGCCTGTGGGGAAGCGGCGGCCCAGGATTCCGCGCTGCTGTACCTGGCCTTTGACGAAGGAACGGGCGCAAGTGTCCACGACATAAGCGGACACCTCAGCGACGGAAATATCCAATATCAATACCTGACCCCCGCCTATACCGAAAGCATGGATCCACAGTGGCGGGAAAGCGGCGTGGCGGGCGGCTCCCTGCTGTTTGACGGCGCGTCCACCTGCGTGGCCTATCCGCCGGAAGAAATCACCGTATCCGGCCCGGCGCTGACCATCAGCGTGTGGGTAGCGCCCCGGGGGTTTGAATGGGATGATCCCAACGCCGCCGCTTCCGGAAGCGCCCATCTGACCGCCATCATCGGCCAGTATTACAAGCCGGAAAAGCAGGGCTTCCTGCTGGGGTATCAGCGGTTCGGCCGGCTGTGCTTCGAGGCAGGCACGGGGGAAGAATGGTTTACCCTGTGGGCGGATGAGGCGCGGCTTCAGCGCGGTGAATGGAACCATGTGGCGGCGGTGTTCGACGGCGCCGCGGGAGAAATGGCCCTGTATCTCAACGGGGAAAAAGCCGCTTCCGCGCCTGTGCCGCCCGGGTCCGTGATGGAGCCCGCGGCGACGGATGCGCTGCTGATTGGCAAAAACGCTTATGGCGAGAAGATCGCCGCCGGAAACTATCAAATGTTCGCAGGGCTTATGGACGAGCTTTGCCTGTACGGCGCCGCGCTGTCCCAAACGGAAATCGCGGAGCTGGCGGACAGGGCTCCCCAGTCGATTCCTTACGCTGAAATTGGCCTGGAAAATATCCTGACCGGAGATATTTATAAAACCCAATATCACGGCGGGCCTTACCAGCACTGGATGAACGAGCCCCACGCGCCGGTGTATTACAACGGCCTGTATCACCTGTTCTTCCAGAGCAATGCCATCGGCACCTATTGGCGGAATATTTCCTGGGGCCACCTGGTCAGCGAGGATACAGTGCACTGGCGGCAGATCCAGGACGCCATCGTGCCAACGGAAAACAGCGTCGTTCCCGACGGCGTGTGGTCCGGCGGCGCGGCGATGGACAAAAACGGCGTGCCCATTCTGTTCTTTACCGCGGGCAACGACAGCTTCCGAAACGCTGGCCTGATTTCCAACCAGAATATCGGCGCGGCTTACCCCGCCGATCTGAACGACCCCGAGCTGACGGAATGGGTCATTTGCGATGAACTGGCCATCGCTCAGCAGCCTGGCCAGGGCAGGGCGGGAGAATTCCGGGATTCCCATATCTGGAAAGAGGGCGATGCCTGGTACATGCTGGTCTGCTCCGGCACGGAGGCGGGGGGCGGCACGGCACTGCTGTATACCACCGACCGGCTGGAGGTGCTGCCCAATGGCGGCATCGACATGGATTGGCGGTACAAGGGCCCCGTTTATGAAATGGAAAACCAGTCGGTGGTGTATGGCACCAGCTGGGAACTGCCCATCCTGCTGCCACTGAAAAATCAAGCGGGCAACATCACCCGCTATGCCTTCTTCATTTCCCCCGCCCCCGCCAACATTGCCGACAACAAGGTGTATTATTTCCTGGGCGACTTTGACAGGGAAACGGGCCGGTTCACCCCGGACGCGGACTTTGCCCTGCCCAAGCTGCTGGACTACGGCGGCAATGTGTTCACCGGCCCCAGCGTCTTTACCGACCCGGTGACCGGCAGGGTGTGCATGTTCTCCATCATGCAGGATCAGCGCCCCGGCCCGGAACAGGCCGCGGCCGGATGGGCCCATTCCGTGGGCCTGACCCGCAATATTTTCCTGAGCGACGATGGCCGCAGCGTGTGCATCGCGCCCGATGAGCGGGTGTACAGCCTGCTGGATGAGCAGCTGCTGTCTCTGAAAGACGCGACCCTGGACGAAGCCAATGAAGCCCTTTCCCGGGTGAAGGGGGATCTAATGTATATCAAAGCGGTGCTTGCCCCCCAGGATCAGGGGAATTTCGGCCTCACCTGTAAATCCCAGGGCCGGAGAAACGCCACCACCTTTACCTATTACACGGAAAAGGGAACCATGGACGGCTTTACCAGAAACCGGGCAAAGGACGCCAAGGCCACCGTGGTGGAGGGGGAAGTGCCCCTCAAGGACGGAATGCTCACCATGGAAATCTTTATCGACCGTTCCCTGGTAGAGGGCTTCTTCAATGCCGATAAGGCCATCAGCGTCCGTTCCTACGCCGATCCGTCCGCTCAGGAAATCATGCTGTTTGCCGAGGGGGACCTAAGGGTGATTCAGCTGGAAGTGGATACTGTCTCATCCATTTATCAGTAGGCTTTCCGCCTTTGGGGCTGTTCTGCGGCCAGGGCGAATTTGGCTCAATGCAAAAGTTTGTGGGGGGAACCTCTCTTTGGATGCCAAAGAGAGGTTCCCCCCACAAACTTTTGCATTGAGCCACTTTTTTTGAGAGAGGGTGAGACAAAACCCGGCTCCGGATCGTGTATATAGGTGAAGGAGGTGAGGGGCCGTGGAGCAGGCGGATGCGCTCAGCGCTGTCCGGGAACAGCGGCTGAACCGATGGATCGAACACTATGCCGACGACGTGGTGAAGGTTTGCTTTCTTTCGCTCAATGACCGCGCCCAGGCCGAGGACGCCATGCAGGACACCTTTTTGAAGGCCTGGCGCTATATGCCCCATTACGAGCGCAGGCAGATCGAAAACGAGAAAGCGTGGCTCATGAAAATCGCCGTGAACGTGTGCCGGGATTACCGCCGCACGGGCTGGTTCCGCCATGTGGAAAAGCGGGCCAGCCTGGAGGAGCTGCCCCTTCGGGATCAGGCGGAGGAGGGCCGGGATCGGGAGCTGACCATGGATATCATGGCGCTGCCGATCAAGTATAAGCAGATCGTGGTGCTCTATTTTTATCAGGGCTTCACCTTGCGCGAAGCGGCGGAGGCCCTGGGCCTGTCTGCCGCCACGGCCCACCGGCGGCTGAAAAAGGCGGAAGAAATGCTGAAAGCCAGCCTGGAAGGAGGGGAGCGGAAATGACGGAAGAAATGAAAAAACAGCGGGTCCGGCAGGCGCTGGACCGGGAGCTTGCCTTTCTGAACACCACCCCCATGCAGCGCCAGCGGGTTTTCTCCGGGGCGGTGGGTGAAAGAAAAATGAATCAAAAGGGGCTGCGGCTGTCCTTCGGCCTGGTGCTGGCGCTGATCCTCACCGGCCTGACCCTCACTGCCTTCGCGGTGGGCCTGGCCCTGTCCCAGTATTACGCCAAAGTGGCGGAAATGGACGCGGACGGCGCACTGATCCGGTGGGAGCTAAAGGACAAAATCGAGTTTGTGAACCTGATGCAATCGTCGGATTTTGACATGAACCAAGAGGATTTCGCCCGGGTGAACGATGAAACCCTGCCCCCGGAAGAGCGGGAGGCCGCCGCCGATAAAATCATTGACGACCGCTATGGCAAATTGATCCGGGAGCAGATCGGCGTGTGGGACGATATGGGCCTGGAGGTAGCCGTGGATTCCACCGGCATGGCCCCGGACGCCATGATCATCTTTAAGGAACATTACCTGACCGAGCACCCCCAGGGCCTGCACAGCATGGAGGACTGGATGGACTTTACCGACGCCCTGGGTTATTATCTCCGGGACGAATACGAACCCGCCTACGCCGCCGCCCGGGGAGAAAACCAGTACAGCGTTCAGGAAAAGCCCGTGGTGGATGAAGCCTACGCGGTGAGCATCCTCCGGGGCTACATGACGGAGGTGCTGGACTGGGACGCGGACGCCGTGGAGGAAATGGAGCCGGACATCCAATGGAACGGCAGCCTTCACGTTTGGCGCTTGTCCGGGGCGGTGCCCATGGCGTCCATGGAAAAAAGCCAATATCCCGTCACCAAAGGCAAAAATATTGAAATCACCTCCGACGGCCTGTGCCGCCTGACCCTGCTGGTGGACGACCGGGGTCACCACACCCGGGACACCCTGGACATGGAACAGTTTTACCGGGACTACTGGGAGGAACCGGAGCGGCTGGCCCGCTTGTCTCTCCCCCAGGGGCAGGACGTGGCCCGGGCGGCGGTACAGGAAAAATATGGGCTTTCCGACGCGGAGCTGAACCGGCTGTTCCTCTCTGCCGAATCCATCGGCGTGGGAGAAGAAAAGGGCGAGCTGTGGCGGATGCAGTATCACACCCATTACGCCTACAACCAGGAACCCATGTACGCCGCCCTGGTCAATATGCAGACCGGGCAGGCGGAAGCGGTTTACAGCTATCAGCTCAAGGACCTGCCCCCAGCCTGGACGGTGCTGGACTTTGCCGCCCGGAAGGAGCGTGAACAGGGCTGGTACAGCCAGTGGTCCCCGGCAGACAAAGAGGAGCTGGTCCGGCGCCTGGAGGAAGCGGGCCTGATGGACAAAGTCGCCGATGACCAGGAGCCCGACGGCGCTGTGGCCGCCGCCTTTGGGGCGAAGGGGTATCCATCGGCCCTGAACGTGACCGTTATGGCCCATGCCCTGCTGGGGCCGGAGGAAGCCTGGGACGAGGCTACGAGGGATCTTTACGGCTATCTCCGGAACAAGTATGCCATCCATTCCCAGGATGCCCTGTCCGGGCTGAACACCCAGGACCGGGAGGTGACGGGCGAAGCGGCGGCGGATATTGTGAAACGGGCAGCCTGCCGGGCCTGGGAAATGCCGGAGGGCAGCCTGGACGCCTGGGAAACCCGGTGGCAATTGCAGCAGGTCAGCTTTTTGAACCAGACCCGCATCTTTTACCAGGTCTTTCTGACCCGGCCCCGTGAGGACACGGCGGACACCTTTTCCGGCAAGCAATCCATGACCTACCGGGTGCTGCTGGACGGCACGGTGGCGGACGCCTCTTTGGCCCCGGGCTGGTACAGCCCCGCCCAGGACAGGGCGGTCACGGAGGAAAGAGCGCTCTACGACGGGGAAAGCTGGCAGCTGTTCAACCGGTATGCCCAGAAACATGGCCTGATGCTGGAATACCCGGATTTCTTCCATTGGCCGATGGAGCATAAGGCGTCCTGCGCGGAGGAGCTCCAGCCAATTTTAAGGCAAAAGGAGCTCACCGACCCGCGGCTGCTGGCCTTCCTGGCCCACGCATACGGGCTGCCGGGAAAGGACGATCTGAGCCTGGAAAACGCCCAGCGCATGGCGCGGGTCTATGCGAAAAAAGCCTTTGAATTAAACGATCAGGCCGAGCGCCTGATGCGCCCGGCCTGTGTGTTTTTTGACGTGACAAACCCGAAGCGGCCCTTCTGGAAATTCGCCTTTTCCTTTGAGCAGACCTGGGCGGAGGCCAGGGAAGCTGGGCTGAACGCGGAACTGTACTATGCCGTCACCCTGGACGCCCGCACCGGGGAATTCCTGGCCGCTTTTACCTACGGCCCCCAGGACGGCCAAACCGGCCTGGACGCCTGGCAGCGGTGGTTTTAAGTGAGAAGCTGAACACTTTCCGTTCTCCTATTGCCTATCACCTAATGCCTAATACCTATTGCCTAATGCCTGTTGCCTAATGCCTATTGCCTAACTACAAAGGAGGTCTTCCCATGAAAAAGCTCATCCTGATGCTGCTGCTTTTCTCTCTGATCTGCTCCTTCGCCTTAGGAGAGGAACGAATAAACCTGAGCACCGAGGGGTCGGATCAATTGTATTTCTGCGGGTTTCTGCCCGACGGGCGGCTGTTGTTTTCCGGCAGCGCGGCGGTGAAGGGAAACTACCACAAGGCCCATGCCCGGCTGCTGTGCCTGAACCCGGATCTGTCCGTCAGCTTTGATTATCGCAATCCCGCCAACGGCGAATGCAGGTATGCCCTGGCAGCCGTTCTGCCCGACGGCAGTATCGGGGCGGTGTTCCGCAATGATCCTTACCAGAATCCCGACGGCATGGAAATCCACCGGCTCAGCGCAGATGGGGAAAGGCTGGGCGAACCCATTGAGCTCACCTCCAGCGACAGCCTGATTGACGGCGTGACGCCACAGTGCGTCGCCATGACCATTTATCCGGCGGACGCGGAGGTGGGCCAGCGCTACTTCCTGGACTGGGAGGGCAATCTGCTGTTCCGTTTTTCCACCCGGGAATCCATCAGCGGCGGCTATCATATCCTGCCCGCCCCGGATGGGCTGATGCTCCTGGGCTCCACCCCCGAAAAGCCCACCCTGCCCAAGATCATGAAGGTGGACATGCATGGCAATACCCTGTGGGAAAACGTGCTGCCCGGCATGGTCAACGATGGCTTTGCCACCATGGAATGGCCCATCGCCACCTCCGACGGCGGTTTCCTGACCCTGATCATGGACCGGGGCGGGAACATCAACGAGGGCGTGGCGGGCATGCAATGGGGGTTTGCCCTGACCAAGTTTGATTCCCGGGGCCGGGTGGAATGGGAAAACCGCACCGCCCTCACCGACCCCACCCGCATGTGCAACAATCTGGTGGAATATGGGGATTATTATGTGATGGCCCTGCGGAACAACACCCTTCCCCGGGATGAAGTCAACCGGTTCTTCCTGTGGTTCGATCATGCCGGACAGCTTTTAGGAGAAACCTCCTTCGCCCTCGGAGAGGGAGAAATCAATTACGGCCTCCGCCTGGTGCCCGCCGCAAACGGCCTCTGGGCCCTCGCCGATATCCGGCAGGAAAAAGAAGAGTGGAACATCCTGGAGGAAATGGACACGCTGGACATGGTGCTCCTTCCCGTGCCCGAATTCACGGGGCAGTGACCCCGTCCGGCGGGCTTATTCCTTCCGGGAAAGGGGCTTTTCTTCCCCGCTGCCGGGGCTGATCACCAGCAGCAGCAAAGCCACATAGAACAGGAACATATAGACCACATGGATGATGGGGTCGCTCAGCAGCGTGGCATACAGACCCAGGAGAAAATCGGAGGTCAAAAACAGGAGGGCGCTGACCCGCGTCCGGATGGGCTGCTGCCTGCAGCTGAACACCATCAGCAGCAGCACCGGGGCGTAGACCGCCACCGCCCAGCCCACAGCGCCCTGGGTGCGGGCGTAGAACAGAACGATCATGGTGACCAGCGCGATGGACACCACGGCCCACTGGATCCATTTTCCCTTGGACATGGACGCTTTTTTCTGGAACTGCCAGGCCAGCACGGCATGGCACGCCAGGAAGAGGGCTGCTCCCGCAATGAAATGGAAGGAGATCACCGCATCAGCCAGCACGGCCAGCAGAATGGAAGGGAAGTAGGGATGCAGCCGCTTTCCTTCCTGTTTTTGCATTTGGAAGCACAGGAACAGGAAGCAAAGCCCCGTGACCGCTTTCCACACGATCCGCATCCATTCCTGATCCGCGAAGAACCAATAGGCGGCTTCCCCTTCCACCACTGCAATGCTCAAGAGGCACAGGGCGGCCCAGACAAAGAAGGAATACTGCTTATGCCTGGAGGGCTTCCGGGAAGCGATCAGGCAAAGGATCATGCCGATGATCAGCGCCGTCAGGCGCAAAGCACCGTCAGCGCCAGCCGCCAATTGAAGCCCAGGGAAATGATGCCCATAAATGCCGCCAGCTCCATGGCGCTGAAAGACATCTCCTTGAACCCCGGCAGGGGAAGCGATTCATGGTCCTTGCTTTGGAACGCCACGCCCGTTTCTCCGGCCCTGACCCGGATTTTATCGGATACCGCCCCGGGATACTGGCTGCGGGCCCTGACAAACGTTGTGGCCTGCACGAATTCCACAGCGCCGTCCTTTTCCGCCGTCCAGGTCACTTGGTAATCATTGTCCAAGGGGATGCCCACCACCGTGGTTTGGCCGCTGCGTTCCGCGTAAATCAGTTTGCCGGTGAGATCAAAATCATTCAGGAATTCGGAATAGGAAATGGAGCCGTCGGAATGAATGGTAAACAGCTCCAGGGCGTTGGTCTCATCCCGCACCGTCAGGCTGACCGGGCCCCGGGCCATCACATAGCAGCAGCGGTCATTGTCTGTAAATTCCCCGTTCCGGATGCTGCCTACAGCGGAATAATAGGCGTTGGGCGTATGCTCCACCAGGAAGCGGATAAAGGCGCTGCCCGTGTTCTGATCCGCGTCCAGGTAGCCGCTGCGCAGGGCGATGCCGCTGAACACCCGAAGAAAATAGTCGATCAGGGCATCCAGATGGGTTTTATCCTCCTGATCCAGGATGGTGATTTCCTGCATCAGAGTGCGCAGGATGGCCACCGTGCTGGACACGGTTTTCTTGTGCATGATCCCGACCAGGGCGGGCTGGAAGCAGGCCACGTAGTTTTCCGTGTCCTCCGTTAATTCCAGGATCAGGGACATGAGCAGCCGGGTCCGCAGGGTCAGCCGCGAGCTGTAATTGTATTCCACGTCATATTCGATTTTGTTGGTGTAGTTTCTCAGGGTATTGTCCAGGTAGCCTTCGTAGGAGGCAAACTCCTGCACGGCCAGGAACATGTCCGTCCCATAGCGGCCATAGCCCCATTCCGCCGGCATCACCTGGGGAACCAGGTCGGCGGGGTTAATGATATTAAAAATGTTTTCATAGCCCTGCTGGGGCGGGTTCTTTACCGCCGCCGGGGTGGCGAAGGTATAGGCGTACACGTCCTCCTTGGGCAGGAAGCCCGTTTTCACCAGGGTGCCCGCCACCACATTGGAAACCGCCGCAGCCCGGCTGAACCCGGAAATCCACACCTTCACCCGGCCCTGAATGCCCCGGGTGGCAATATAGCCCGCCAGCCGGTCGATCACCAATTGGGCCGCGCTCTGGAAGCCCTCGTGAATGCTGCCGGTTCCGGCGGTAAAGTTGGATTCCCATTCGTTTTTGTAGCCTTCCCCGCACACGCCAATGGCGATCAGGGTAAAGGGCTCCTGCCCCTGCCAGGCCATTTTCCGGTGGCCCATGGCGGTGGATACAGTGAACATGGTGGGCACCTTGGAATAGTCGTCCTCCCGGATGTCCTCAAAGCCCGCGTCGGTCAAAAAATGAACCACGTTCAGGGAAGGATCAAAGTCCTCCGCGGAAACGTCCCGAAAGCCCACGGCCCGGTTGGCGCAGCCCGCCATCATCAGCGACATCACCGCCAGGTTCCCATCATATTGGGTGGCGGGCTGCCAGAAGGGATAATCCAAAAAATCCACCACCGTCTGGAAGGAATCCGTCTGGCCTAACACGTTGAACCCGGCGCGCACCGGATAGGTGGGATAGCCGTTCACGGAAACGGGCTCGCCTGTTTCATCGGTCTCCACCCAGGCGCCCGGGCCAAAGCGATCCTCGAACAGAACTTCTTCTTCCGGCACCACCGCCTCCAGGACGAAAGAATCGTCCACGCCTGTTGGCATATCTTCCGCCGACGAAGGGACAACCCCGCAAAGCAGAACCAGACAGAGAAAAAGAGTCAGAAAACGAAGGGCCGGTTGATTCATGCAGCTGCTCCTCTCTTTCGTGAAATCACGGAAAAACACATTGCGCTTTTTTTCGCATTTTGATCATGCGCTTCCCCCATTATATCAGAAAATGCGCCGCGGCACAACGGAGAAGGAAAGATTGAGGCGGCAAACGCATTCTCCGCAGGCACAGAAAAAAAGCTCCCCAAAAGAAAAAGATTGTTGTATAATGTTCTTGCGAATCATCTGGGGCTGTTGTTTTACAATCGTTTCATCGTCAAGGTTGGCAGCGCGGACGGAAAACCCTTGAAAGCAACGGAAACGCGCCGGGGCAACATCCCGCTGGTTCCCGGCGCGCAAACAGAATTTACGGTGCGCAATCAACATTACGTCCCAGCGTTTTTCCCCCTTCGTAACTGAAAGCGCTCTGCAAACAGACAAAAAAGCAAGTGCCATACATGGAAAAAAGGGCCAACGTTGTGGTCATGGGCGGCAGCTTTAACCCGCCTACGATCGTTCACCTGAAAACGGTTCAGGCGGTGATGGACGCGCTGGACGCAAAAAAAGGCTATCTTGTTCCGGTGAGCTTTGCTTACCTGAAACGGAAAATGATCCGCGCCGAATGCGGCCCCCCGATGGCATTGACGGGGTCAGCTCCACCGCGTTCCGGGAGCATCTGTTCGACCCGGACGCCATGGCCGCCATGCTGCATCCGGCGGTGCTGCCCCTGGTCAGGCAGCTGGAAAAAGAGGATTTTCCGGAGGAGATTCTTTCCTTCCGGGATGAATACGCCTTTCTCGGAAATGCTGCTGAACACCGGAGATGTGCTGCTGATCAACGGCGGCAAGGGGAAAAAGGATACCTATTGGGGCGTGAACACCGTCACCTGGGAAGGTGAAAACCGTCTGGGCATCCTGCTGATGGAATTAAGAAAATAATTGGAAAAGGAGCATCGCATATGAAGTACACAAGGGAAGCCATCGTCGAACGCTACAACGCCGGAGAGGAACTGAACATCATCGCATTCTGGGGCCATACGCCCAATCCCAAAAAAATAACGAAAGCCTGCTTCAGCCAGTGGTATAACTGCGGTTTTGAAGCGGACGGCGTTCGTTATCACACCGCGGAGCAATATATGATGGCGCAGAAAGCCATTCTGATGGGCGATGAGGCCACCCGCCAGAGAATCATGGCGGCCGAACATCCCTCGGCCTATAAGGCGCTGGGCCGCGAGGTACAGCATTTTGACCCGGAATTGTGGGACAGGGAAAAGTATCGCGTCGTTCTGCAAGGGAACCTGCATAAATTTTCTCAGAATCCACAGCTGCTTGCGTTTCTGCTGAGCACGGGCGACAGCGTGATCGTTGAGGGCAGCCCCGAAGATGACATCTGGGGCGTGATGCTGGACAGCAGCGATCCCTGGATCAAAGACCCCAATAAATGGCAGGGAGAAAACCTGCTGGGCTTTGCCCTGATGGAAGTCCGGGACATTCTCAGGGACGGTCAGGCAGCGAAAGAGGGCTGAATCAGCATCCTTTTCTTCCGCTTTTGTGGTCTTCCACCGAGCAGGCATTGGGCGCGCCGTATTCAATCAGCCCCGCGTCCGCGGGGTCGATGGATACGCGGCCGTCTTCAAACACGAAGGCCGGAATGCCCACGTCCCCGATTTCTTTGCAGTGATCAAAGACGGGGTTCGTGTCCCGCAGCCTGGTGAAAGCGCTCATGTTTCGGATGTTTTCGCCAATGTTGATGTAAACGAATTCGTTTTCCCGCCCCGCGATTTGCTCATGCACATAATCGCAGTAGGGGCACGTGGGCATGCCATAAATCTTGATCATTTGCTTTCTCTCCCTTCGCTTTTTCCAGACGAAGCGTTCCGCCTCAGCGCTGGTTTTTCAGCCATTCTTCCCCGGCCTCGACTTCCTTCAGCACGCGCTGGGGGGCGGGGCCGCCGATCAGGCCCCGGGCGTCCACGCAGGCCCGGAGGGAGATCGCCTCATACACGTCCCCGTCAAAGGCCGGGCAGAAGGCGCGCATATCCTCCAGGGTCAAATCATCCAGGGCACAGCCCTGATCCAGGCAATGGGCCACCAGTTTTCCAGCCACAGCATGGGCGTCCCGGAAGGGCACGCCCTTTTTCACAAGATAATCAGCGCAGTCGGTGGCGTTGGCGAAGCCCGCGTTGGCGCTCCTTTCCATATTGGCGGTGCGGAAGGTGGCGGTGCGCAGCATTTCATTGAACACATGCATACACTTGAGCCAGGTATCCCGGGCGTCAAAATAATTTTCCTTATCCTCCTGCATGTCCTTGTTATAGGCCAGGGGCAGGCCCTTCATCACGGTGAGCAGGGCGGTCAGGTCGCCATAGACCCGGCCCGTTTTGCCGCGGATCAATTCGGCCACGTCGGGGTTTTTCTTTTGGGGCATCATGGAGGAGCCGGTAGCAAAGCCGTCGTCCAGGGTCAAAAAGCCAAATTCCAGGCTGCTCCACAGCACCAGTTCTTCACAGAAGCGGCTCAGATGCATCATGCCCACGGAGGCGGCCGCCAGGTAATCCAGCAGGAAATCCCGGTCGCTGACGCCGTCCAGGCTGTTATGGTACAGGTCCTGGAAATCCAATTCCCGGGCGGTGAATTCCCGGTCCAGGGGATAGGTGGTGCCCGCCAGAGCGCCGGAGCCCAGGGGGCAGCAGTCCGCCGCGTCCCGGGCCTGCTTCACCCGGCGGATATCCCGGCGGAACATTTCAAAGTACGCCATCAGATGGTGGCCCAGGGTAATGGGCTGGGCCCGCTGGAGATGGGTATAGCCGGGCATCACGTCCCCGGCGTGCTTTTTCGCCAGGGTCAGCAGGGTTTCTTCCAGCTCATAGAGCAGGGCCAGGGTATCGTCGCAGGTATCCTTTGCGTACAAATGCATATCGGTGGCCACCTGGTCGTTGCGGCTGCGGCCGGTATGCAGGCGCTTGCCGGCCTCCCCCACCCGCTGGGTGAGCAGCGCTTCCACGTGCATATGGATATCCTCGCTTTCAGCGGGAAAGGCCACCTTGCCCGCCTGGATATCCGCCAGGATCTCCTGTAACCCCCGCTGGATATCCGCTTCATCCTGGGGAGAAATAATGCCCTGACGGCACAGCATTTTGGCGTGGGCCATGCTGCCCCGGATATCCTGGGCGTACAGCCTTTTATCAAAGGAAATGGAGGAGTGGAAATCGTCCACCATCTGATTGGTCTCTTTTTCAAATCGTCCGCCCCACAGCTTCATTGATAATCACCTCTACAATATTGTTATTTCGGATCAGCTCATTCTTTGTACCGACCGAAATACCACCCGGACACATTCTGCTTTTTCACATAGCAGCCATAGTTCAGCTTCAGAATCAGGCTGAGCCGGTCGCCCCGGTTGATTTCCAGACGGTAATCGGTGGTATCGGAGCAGGAAAGCACGCCGTCGTGGAGGAAGATATACTGGGTGGGCACCAGCATGGGCCGCCCATGGTACAGCACGGTGGACATTTCCTCGCCTTTTTCCAGCAGCTTCACCGCGTGGTCGTTCCAGCGGATATAGCGGGCCTCCTCACCGGGGGACGCCGCCTGATCCTCCAGGGCGGTGATCCGGGGCAGGCCGTCCCAGGCCAGGAGGGAAAAATCATCGCTGCGGAAATCGGGCTGGATCAGCAGGTTCAATTGGCCTTCCGTTTTCACGCCGCAGGCCCCGTCCATGGAAATGATTTTCCGCTGCCGGTCGATGAGGGGGCCGAACACCGGGTAGGTTTGGGAATACAGCACCGCAGGCCAGTGGCCCACCGCCACCCATTTTTGAAAGGACAGCCCGGCCTGGTAAAAATCATCGAATTTGAGCAGGGGATAAGCGTCGGTATCCACCAGCGCGTTCAGGTTTTCATGGGGAATGCCGCCGTGAACGAAGGTCATCCGCTGGGTATCCAGAATGGTGGGCAGGCTGCCCAGGAAATGGATTTCCGGGGCGAACCGCCGCTGCAAACTCGGGAACAGGGCTTCTATATCGGTGTGCTCCGTCAGCTCCTCCCCCATTTCCGCGCACATTTCATGGAGCAGGCTGCCGCCCCACCAGCCCAGAGCGTTCAGGGAAAACGCCTGCATTTCCCGCCACAGGGCCGGGGAATCGCTGGTCAGAAATTCCCAGCGCCACAAATCCACGTTGCCCATCAGGGGAATCACGGTATGGGTCTGGGTCCATTGCATCACCGCGCGCACCGTTTCCAGGCTTTGGGGGCCCTTTTCCACCAGGTCGCCCACGATGATCAGCACGTCGTCGGGGGTAAACCGCGCCTTTTTCAGAATCGCTTTCAGCCCGTCCGCGTGGCCGTGAATGTCGCTGAGCATCAGGACGCGCCGTCCTTCTTCCAGCGCTTCCCGCCGCAGGGTCACCTTCATTCGTTCGCTCCCTCGCACATCATGATTACCGCATCATTATAACAAACAATGGAAATTCAAACAAGTAGAAATTGAAAAGGGGAAGCTGCCCTTTGAAAACCAAAGAACGGCTTCTCCATCAGGGAGGAGTTATATCAGTTAGGAGTGAGGAGTGAGGAGTGAGGAGTTAATCGTTGGCGCTTCGCGCATGGATCAATTTTCAACTCCTCACTCCTACCTCCTCACTCCTCACTTATTATAGAAGACATTGGCAGCGTTGGAGTCAAAAGCGCCCAGCGATTCGAATGTCACGCCATCAGCAGAAGCAGCGTAAATCTCTGCCGTAGAGCCTGTCCAGCCATGGAGAACAAATCCCGAAGCAGCACGCAGAAACACATCATAATCGCTGTTGCCAATGACGCAATCGGGATTCAGAATGGTCGCGCTGGTCAGGCTGTCACAGTTACGGAAAGCATCGCACCCGATACTGGTCACGCTGTCCGGGATCGTCACGCTGCTCAGGCTGCGGCAGCGCCAGAAAAAACAATTGCCGATGCCTGTCACGCTTTCCGGGATCGTGATGCTGCTCAGGCTGTCGCAGTCAAAGAAAACCCCATCACCGATGCTCGTCACGCCATCCTGGATCGTGACGCTGCTCAGGCTGGAGCAGCTATAAAAAGCACCTTCGCCGATGCTCGTCACGCTGGCTGGGATCGTGATGCTGCTCAGGCTGGAGCAACCATTGAAAGCACACTCGCCGATACTCATCACACCATTTTGTATGGTTACTTTCTTAATAGCGGATCTATGACCGCGCCACGCATCCGTGGTACAATAATCAAAACTTTCCATTTCCCCCGTCCCGGAAATGGTCAGGATGCCATCGTCGGAAAGCGTCCAGGAAAGGGTTCCACAGGTGCCGCTTTCCTCTGCCAGCGCGGAGGCGCAGCAAAGGCCCAGCAGCAGGGCCAGCAAGGCGCAGCAGAGAAGCAGCTTTTTGACGGGCGAATGCGTGAACATATCCAATCCCCCTACAAATCATATCGAACGCACAGCGCGGAAAACAAAGCATTTCATATGCATTATCATGATTTTTCTGCCGCATTTCAATATTTTCCTTCAAAAAAGAATTTCTTGAAAAAAAGCGATGGAGATTCTTCCGGCTTTGCGAGCCGTCAGGATGACAGCCATGGAACGCTTTTCCTGCGGAGAATCGGGCCGGGGAAGGCCGGACCAAAAAATGCCGAACAAAATCAAAAAAGAACATCAAAAAGACCGGGAAAATTTTCGCAGGCTTTGTCCGCGCCCTTGCGCTTCCAGGGGATGAATGCTATAATGTACGTGTTTTTCGGCCTGAACGGGTCCGGGACACACAGCCCGCCTCCGGCATAGCATGATAACGGAGCGCGAAGAAAGGACCGACGCAATGAAGCCTTATGCCGACATGACGGCGGAAGAACTGACCGCCGAATACGCCCAACTGAAAGCGCAGTATAAAAAAATCCAGGCCCTGGGCATGAGCCTGAACATGAGCCGGGGCATTCCCTGCCAGGAGCAATTGGACCTGTCCATGGAAATGATGGACGTGCTGGACTCCTATTCCGACCTGACCTGCGAGGACGGCACCGACTGCCGCAGCTACGGCCAGCTCACCGGCATCGAGGAGGCCCGGGAGCTGCTGGGCGATATGATGGAAAACAACCCCAAGGACATTATCATCTATGGCAATTCCTCCCTGAACGTGATGTTCGACACCATCAGCCGGGCCTGGACCCACGGCGTGATGGGCAACACCCCCTGGTGCAGGCTGCCGGAGGTAAAGTTTCTGTGCCCGGTGCCGGGCTATGACCGCCACTTCGCCATCACCGAATATTTCGGCATCCAGATGATTCCCGTGCCCATGACCCCCACCGGGCCGGACATGGACCTGGTGGAAAAGCTGGTGGCCGAGGACGAAACCATCAAGGGCATCTGGTGTGTGCCCAAGTATTCCAATCCCCAGGGCATTTCCTACGACGACGAGACCGTGCGCCGCTTTGCCAGGCTGGAGCCCGCGGCCCCGGACTTCCGCATCTTCTGGGACAACGCCTATGGCATGCATCACCTCTACGACCACAAGCAGGACTACCTGATCGAAATCCTGGCCGAATGCAAGCGGGCCGGGAATCCCGATCTGGTATATAAATTCGCCTCCACCTCCAAGATCACCTTCCCCGGCAGCGGCATTGCCGCCCTGGCCACCAGCCCCAACAACATGGTGGACTTCGTGGAAGATCTGCGCCGCCAGACCCTGGGCCACGACAAGGTGAACCAGCTGCGCCACGTGCGCTTTTTCGGGGACATTCACGGCATGGTGGAGCATATGCGCAAGCACGCCGAAATCATCCGGCCCAAGTTCGAAGCGGTGGAAGAGATTTTCGAGCGCGACCTGGGCGGCCTGGGCATCGGCTCCTGGACCAAGCCCCTGGGCGGCTATTTCATCATGTTCGATTCCCTGCCCGGCTGCGCCAAGGACATTGTGGCCCGGGCCAAAAAAGCCGGCGTCACCATGACCCCCGCCGGGGCCACCTGGCCCTACGGCAAGGACCCCAACGACTCCAATATCCGCATCGCGCCCACCTTCCCCTCCCTGGCCGACCTGACCACAGCCATGGAATTGTTTACCCTGTGCGTGCGCATGTCCAGCGCCAAGAAGCTGATGGCCGAAAAACAGGCGCAATAATAAACCGTCCATAAAAGCCGGGCCGCTCATGATCGAGCGGCCCGTTTTTTTCATTTAAGGAATAAATGCAAAAGGCAACAAGAAAGAGGAAACGAAAGGAAAACGCTCATCCCGCTCCCTATTGCCTGCTGCCTATTGCCTATTGCCTGTTATTTCTTCCCGTCCACCATGGCCTGCACCTTGATGGGAAGGCCAAAGAGGTTGATGAAGCCCGCGGCGTCCTGCTGATTATAATCGGACGCGCCGAAGGTGGCGATGTTTTCGGAGTACAGGGAATAATCGCTCCACACGCCTGCCTTGATGATGTTGCCCTTGTAGAGCTTGAGCTTCACGGTGCCGGTGACCTTTTCCTGGGTCTTGTTCACGAAGGCGGTGAGGGCCTCCCGCAGGGGGGTGAACCACTGGCCGTTGTACACAAGTTCCGCGAAGGTGATGGACAGGCGCTGCTTTTCATGGGCGGTCATCTTGTCCAGGCACACGGATTCCAGATAGGAATGGGCCTTGTAGAGAATGGTGCCGCCGGGGGTTTCGTATACGCCGCGGCACTTCATGCCCACCAGCCGGTTTTCCACGATGTCCAGCAGGCCGATGCCGTTCTTGCCGCCCAGGTCGTTGAGCTTCAAGATGATTTCCTTGGCGCTCATGGCTTCGCCGTTCAGCTTCACCGGCTTGCCCTGGTCAAATTCCAGGGTGATGTAGGTGGGTTCGTCGGGCGCCTGGAGGGGAGAAACGCCCATTTCCAGGAAACCGGGCTTTTCGTACTGGGGCTCGTTGCCGGTGTCCTCCAGGTCCAGGCCCTCGTGGCTCAGGTGCCACAGGTTCTTGTCCTTGGAATAGTTGGTTTCCCGGTTGATTTTCAGGGGCACGTTGTGGGCCTCGGCATAGTCGATTTCCTCGTCCCGGCTCTTGATGTCCCATTCCCGCCAGGGGGCGATGATGGGCATGTTGGGAGCGAAGTGCTTGATGGCCAGCTCGAAGCGCACCTGGTCGTTGCCCTTGCCGGTGCAGCCGTGGCAGATGGCGTCCGCGCCCTCTTTCCGGGCGATTTCCACCAGGCCCTTGGCGATGCAGGGCCGGGCGTGGGAGGTGCCCAGCAGATAATCTTCATACACGGCCCCCGCCTGCATGGTGGGGATAATATAATTGTCCACATAATCGTCGGTCAGGTCCAGCACATACAGCTTGGACGCGCCGGTTTTCAGAGCCTTTTCCTCCAGGCCCTCCAGCTCGTCCGCCTGGCCCACGTTGCCGGACACGGCGATGACCTCGCAGTTGTTGTAGTTTTCCTTCAGCCAGGGAATAATGATGGAGGTCTCCAGCCCTCCGGAATATGCCAATACGACCTTCTTGATCTTGCTCTTATCCATGGTTCCAAGCTCCTTCTTTGAATAAATACACGTAGATTATACACGATAAACGG
>ODAI010736450.1_pt1 | contig 22665 bp, 22 predicted proteins | sample 1539321 | NCBI WGS metagenome assembly ODAI01 (sample SAMN02144231, study PRJEB22623) | gut metagenome | biome: sheep rumen | host: Ovis aries | place: New Zealand | reverse complement strand
CAGGTTCTCACAAGCCGAACAACTCTATTCTTTTATCAAAAGAGTTGTTTCGTTTCTGATAGACAGATGTACGGCTCATTCTTCGCCTACATCTGACTAAAATCCTGTCATTCCGATTTTTTGTTGTACAAGTAACGATAAACGGACAGGATTACATCCTGAACAAATTGTCAATTTTTACGCTATCGCTAAAATTGTACAATTTGCATACTCATTCGTATGGCTCATTCTTCGCCTACGACTGCGTATCATTCCGATTTTTTGTACTATAAATGGGATACCCCTCTTAATTAATTTTCAACACTGCACTATGACGGTTTGTTGTTCCGTTCTCCTTTCTATACGAAAAGAACATGTCATTATTACAGCATGTGCAATAAGGAGCTATATCGATTTTATTTACACCACATTCTGCAATTTGGCGCGCATTAATTCGTTTTAAATCTACAAAAATTTCACCGTTTCTTACTTCCGATAACCCTTCAAAATCTTTTACGGTTGACTTTAACTTTGTATAGACTTCTTCGCCTACATTATAGCAACAAAATCCGATAGCAGGGCCAATTGCAGCCGTAATATTTTTAGGATCGCTGCCATATAGTGAAATCATTTTGTTTATTGTATTAGTCGCAATATTTGCAGCAGTCCCACGCCAACCGGCATGACTTACCGCACCGATATTCTTATCTTCATCGTAAAAAATTAACGGGGTACAATCGGCAAAATTTAAAAATATTGCTACATCAGGAGACGCAGCAATCAAGGCATCCGTATCCGGATATTCTTTTTTGCTCTCCGAAACGACCTCGACATTTGACGTATGAGTTTGCTTTGGAGAAATTAACCTGTCGTTAGCTATACCCAAATATTTACAGATACGCTGCTTATTTGCTTTAACTATTTCTCCAAAATCAGGCTCTTTTGATTTTATTATACTCTCTCTGGTCGTAAAGAAATGTTCCGCTTTTATCATGTCTGATTTTAAAACGGATTTTCCATCTATTTTTGAAAAATAAAACATAATTTATTTTGTACTTTATTACTTTTTAACGTCTTCTTTTATAACGATTAAGTTATTCATAATCTTCATAGCACAAGTCGGAAGAACAACATGTTCAAGCCCGTCAGCTATACTGATAATTTTACCTGCTCCCAAAATCACGTCTTCACCTTTATACATGAATTTGTAATCATTTTGTCTGTCAGAACGTATAGTAATTTTATCCATATCATTTCCTTTCATTTATACTACTTCAAATTATCTTTTTGCAATTCCTAAAGGATTATAAAAAATTCCCTCATTTTTAACTATATCATATAATTCTTCATCACCTTTAAACTCATCTTCCGTGTACGGATATAAATCAATAGACACACCCAACTCTGTTTCAACTTTGCCTATAATAGGCCATATTTCACCACGCTTTGCTTTATCTTGGGTATCAAATATAGCAACTAATTCTATATCGTCATCTTCGTGCTCGTTGCCGTCAAGATAAGCCCCGAAGAGGTACATTCCCCTGTAATCTTCAAACTTTTTTCTGAATGAGCCAGACAATAATTTAATTACGTCATGGACTTTTGTAGACATATAAATACCCCTTTATATTAGATTAACGTCATCACTTCACTTCTGTCGACCGTGTTTTGTTCGGATGTTTCAAGGTTTTTCACTGATACCTTACCTTGACTAATTTCATCCTCACCTAAAATCAAAGCAAACTTCGCCACTTTTGATGCTTTTTCAAGCTGCTTTGTAAACTTTTTATTTGATAAATCAAATTCTACGCATTTGCCGTTTGCTCTAAGCTCCTCTGCGAGAGCAAATGCTTCTTGCGGAAAATTGGAAACAATATAGCCGTCTAATTTTTCGGGTTCAACCTTGGGCAGCAGTGTATTGAGTCTTTCCATTCCCATAGCAAAACCTATGGCAGGAATATCCTCTCCGCCCAGATTCTTAACTAAACTGTCATACCTTCCGCCTCCGCACACAGCATTCTGAGAACCTAAATTATTTGATTTTATCTCAAATACGGTTCTGTTATAGTAATCTAAACCTCTTACCAAAAGTTTATTTTCAACATATTTTACACTCGTCTTATCAAGGTATGATTTTAACTGTGAATAGTGTTCTGCGCATTCCTCACACAAAAAATCCGAGAAAATAACATCTCTGACTTCCGGTTTGTTAAATATATCTTGACAAGACTCAACCTTGCAATCAAGAAGTCTTAGCGGATTTTTCTCATATCTGTTTTGGCAATCCTCACACAAATCGTTAAAATATGGCTTTAAAACCTGTTTAATTTTTGCTTTATATTCTTCTCTGCATTTAGGACAACCCAAAGAATTCAATTCTACTTCCAAATCATTCAAGCCCAACGCTTTCAGGTAATTTATTGCAAGTAAAATAACTTCCGCATCAGCAGTCGGTTGTTTAATTCCGAACATTTCGACACCGACTTGGTGGAATTGACGCTGACGGCCTGCTTGCGGGCGTTCATATCTGAACATAGGTCCTTTATACCAAAGCTTTACGGGAGCAGAGAGTCTTGACATACCGTTTTCAATGAACGAACGAACCACACCAGCTGTATTTTCCGGACGTAAAGTCAAAGAACGTTCACTTTTTTCGAACGTATACATCTCCTTGTTAACGATATCGGTAGTATCGCCAACCCCTCTGGCAAACAGTTCTGTCGCTTCGAATATCGGGGTTCTGATTTCCTGATACCCGTATTTTGAAAAAACTTCCAATGCGGTTTCTTCCAGCCTGTGCCACTCTCCAACCTCTTGAGGTAGTATATCTTTTGTTCCCTTAATTACATTGATAATTTTTGCCATACCGCAATTATATCCATGGCAAAAATAAATGTCAACGAATAATTAAAAAACTAGCTTACTAAACCAATATTACCGTCGATATCGCTTATCATACTCCAATTGTATTTATAACCGATGTCCGGTAATGAAGTTTGGATTGAATAATTAGGATGTTCTGCCTCGAAACGTTGTTCCTCTAATTTTTCAGAAATATCATCATCAACAATCATTCCGCTTGATACTAAATCTTCCATAATTTCATCGAACAATTTTTTCAAATCATCACTATAATTTCCGTTTGGATTAGCTTTCATATAAGCAATTGCATCTGAACGTTTTGTAGGAGTTTTAAGCATCTGCATTAAAACTGCATTCTTAGTAGCAATATTTAATTGTCCAAAATTAGTTAACAGTTTTGTACCGAATTTATCCAACATCATAGCGAACAATTCAGGGCAATATTTAACGATAGATTCAAGGAACATAGCCTGCATATCGGAAGGCCAGCTTTGCATATCATTACATAATCTTCTGTATAATTCCGATTTTGGTAATTTCTTTAACTCTGCTATATAAGCTTGTAGTTTTGATTTAAATTCAGGAGCGGAAGTATCAGCTTCAAAACCTAATTCTTTCTTCAATTGACGAATAGCAAATTCATCAATTATAGCTGCAGAATGTCTTTCTTCCATTGCTGCAACCTGAACCGCAATTTGAGTTCTCATTACTTTAACAGCAGATTCTGCCATCTGTGGAACTTGTAATGTAGCGGCCTCAATTACTTTTTCATTACCTGTTGAATAAGAAATTTCTAAAGCTTTTGCCTGAACTGATTCATCATATTTATAGATATTTGATGCGGCATGTACTGCAACTTCTTCATAAATACTGCTTGTAGCAATCTGGTGTAACGCTGTCTGGTTTGATACATCACACTTAGATATTTGATCGGATAATTTACTTAGTAACTCGACAGCTTTATCTTTCGGGAATAAATTTTGGGTATTCGTCTGTAGAATATCATACCCTTCAACTTGATTATCCTTATGATATTTTGAAACCGTTTCAGCATTAATCATTGCTTCCAACGCCTTCTTGTGTCTTGCCGCAACTCTACCATATATTAATTGAGTTTCCTTAGATACATTTGATGACTCAACACCCATTGTAGCAATAGCATCTTCGTTACCTGTAGCTTCAACAGCTTTTGCGAACGCATCAGCTTCTTCTGGTGGGCAACTGTGATTTTTGCTCATTGCAGTTTTAACATATGTCCTCAACAATTGTCCATCACTCAAGTTTTTGAATAAAGCCACAAAATTTGGATCATACATTTGCTTCCCGGATGCGGATTGTATTACAGCCTCTTGCATAGCTTTAGCCTGCGCCGGATTTAATCTGCCGGTATTGCTTGCAAATTCGGCAACATGCTCACCCAATGTATCAGCATTTCCTGATACAACAATCTGTACATCACCTTCAGACTGAGCTAATGCCTTTTGAAAAGAAGGCAAATTTCGAGCTATACCCATTAAGGAATGTATTTCACCAACATCAAGGGTCTTTATAGCATCTTCAAGGAATTTTTGATACTTTTCAGTATTATCTCCATACACCTTCATGAAATACTCAGCCTTTATTGCTGCTTTTTCATCCGGTTTTGCATTTTTTAATTTTTCTGCATACTCTTTATTATGAAGCATCTCTTCTTCAAGGGCACTTGGCCACCCTACTTTAGTACCTGCTTCTTGTAAATAGCCTGCGGGAATGGCATTTAACAAATCTTGCGCTGCCTTTTGCTCCGGAGTTTTTTCATTAGCAGGAATATTAGCTAATTTTTCCTGTATTGCAACTCCGATAGGAATTTTCTTTGAAGGGTCTATTTTTTCACCTTTTTTTACAGTAGCATAATTATGTATAGTGTCAAAGCAAATTTCATCTGCAATACCATGTTTTTGTGCATATTCTGTCATTGCATCCTTTATAAAATTTGCTTTTTTCAAGGTTTTCTTTTCAACTTCTGACATATTTTCAGGGCACGTTTTTTCTTTCATATCAAGCATCTCTGCAATGATAGCCCCTTGCTCCAGAGAATCATGTGCTTTGAATGTACTTAGACTCTCTAATAGAGTATTAGCAGCTTGCAGTGTCTGCATCCTTAAATCTAAACTGTCAGAAACGGAGAATTCTATACCCAAATTCAACTTTTGTTTACTATTTTTTGAACTTTCCAAACTCTGTTTTACTTTAACAGTTGCAGCTTCTATAAGTTTTTGTTTGTCACTATCACTTAAATTTATCCATTCATTAAGCTGCTTGGGTTCATCCCCGGAATACAAAAATTCATTCTTTGCATACTCAGATATATATATTTCTAATTTGTCTTTCTCTGATAATTTGCTATATGAATTAGAGTCAAAACTGTCTCCGTCATTTCCTCTTTCCAACTTTTCTCGGAGTTGAATCAATCTAATATTTTCCTTATCGGCACTTGTTTCAGCATCACCAGAAGCGCGTACACTGTCATCAGAAGCAAAGAAGTCGTCCTCTGTAACCTGTTTGCCATTATCTGTGTTTGCAAACATTTCAGCAGTTGCTTCCACATCCTGCAAAGAATCTTTATTCTGAGCGGCTGATGATTCTAGAACAGATGCAAAATAGTTACCAGAAAGACTGCTAGCAGAAGGTTTCGGCTCATCTGACTGCTGAGGAGCAGCCGTCGCTGCGGTCGTCTCAGTTTTCTGAGTCGAGCCAAAACCGTGAGACAATAACGATTGCATTGAAGTTTGAATTGATTCATCCTTTGCTCCGAATGGATTTGGTGTCGGTTGAACTTCCGGCTCCGAAACTTCTTTAGACTCGCCTTGACTCAGCGTTTTGGCAAATTCAGGATTGCTGCTTGCAATCTTATCTAAAATAGCTTTTTTCTGTTCTTCCGGCAGCGTTTTTACTAAATCTATCAGCTCTTTTAACTGATTTTCATCTGCATTTTTTATATATTCTTCAACAAGTTTTTCTATATCAGATTTATTTTGTGATGAAAATAAATCTTCTTTTTTTAATGTTACACCTTGCTTTTTTGCAAATTCCTCAAAGGATTTGAATACGTTATCAACACCGCCTTGAGAGGAAACAGCAGACGAAACAGGTGTAGTCACCGTTTGCGTTGACACAAGATTAACTTTATTTAATTTCAAATCCTCGTTAGCCATATTCTATCCTCAGAGTTTTCTCTCTAACCATGTAAAAACATGTCAGGACAAGGAATTGCCTTATATACAAAAAATGTTACAAATATTTACATAGTATATAAATTTTATATGATGTGCGGATTATATAAGATTTTTAGAGAATATAAATAACCCTCTCTTGAATTTCTGATTTTCGGGTATCCCTCAAATCGAAATTCTTTTCTCTCCGTAGGATAGATTAATCCCCTCTCCCTCGGGAGATAATCTTGTCATAACGCAAGTTTGAAAAACAAGGCGACAGCCGTAGTTTTTCAACTATGCGGTATTGGGGACTCTATCGAAATTTAAGGCAACACGATACCGGATAGGTTAATTTCTTTACTAGCTCCGCTCGCAGGAATTACACCTTCCGGTATGACATTGGACTAAGTTCACCGGATACTATTTTTCTATTGATATCTATGGGCAGCATCTTTTATATTTGGCGCATTTTTAACGGCCTCAGCTCCGAAATGATTGGTAAATTGAGATTTTGGAAGAAATCCTAAATTATCGTTATAATTAGCAACACTGGAAGCCAGTACGTATAAATAATCACCAAATTTTTTAGGAAGATAACAAAGTTTAAAACCGCTTAATTTATCATTTTCTACTTCTTTGTATGCAATCAAATACCTGCCGTCGCTTTCCGGCTGTTTACATATAGCAATAAACTGACCGTCCATTATGACTTTTTTGTTATTCTTCACACAATCATAGTTAAATAAAAAACTCTCATATGTAGCTCTATTCTCATCCCTATTTACACCGACATAGCGTAACTGCTGATCCCCAAGCGTAAGTACAAAATTATGTACAACACCTTTTCTTACACTGCCTTGATAAACATTTTCTAAATTTTCTGTTTCACTAGGTTCCACAAGAGTAATCGGGGTTTCCTCAACGTGCGGAGCTGCACTAACCCCGTTTGCCGCATTGAGCGGACTCATCGCTATCATTACCACCAACGGTACTTGTTTTAATTTTGATATCGTACTATCAGAAGGCACAGATACATAATCTGCGTCACGATGTTTCCTTCCGGAAAAGCGCACACCACTATATGTAGGCGTGCAACTCGTAATCGGTTGTATTGCCATTTTCATTTACCCCTATATTTTTAACTTCTAATGTTTGCATTATAACTCTTACGTACCATATTATGTCAAATCGTATATACGAATTTAATAAATGTTTACAGAAAAACGAATTCTTGTAATCGGTTTATGTTTGTTATACTCTAATCATGTATTGGATGTTTAATTGTAGGTCGGATTTACCAGTCCGACAAAGTTATAAAAGAAGGAGAACAAACAAAATGGCTGAAAGAAAATTAGTCGGAACAAACGAAATGTTCAAAAAAGCATTAGCCGGCGGATACGCTATCGGTGCTTACAACGTTAACAATATGGAAATTTTGCAAGGTATTGCAGAAGCTGCTGAAGAAACACAATCACCTATTATTCTTCAAGTTTCAGCAGGTGCAAGAAAATATGCTAACCAAACTTACTTAATTAAACTTGTTGAAGCTGCATTAGCTACAACTACCGTACCTATCGCACTTCACTTAGACCACGGTGCAGATTTTGAAATTTGTAAAGCTTGTATCGATGGCGGTTTCTCATCAGTTATGATTGACGGTTCAAGATTCCCGTTTGAAGAAAACGTTAGAGTAACTAAACAAGTTGTTGACTATGCTCATGAAAGAGGAGTTTCAGTTGAAGCTGAATTAGGTAAATTGGCAGGTGTTGAAGATGACGTTAATGTTAACGCTAAAGATGCTAAATATACTAACGTAAAAGAAGCTGTTGAATTCGTTAAACAAACAGGTTGTGATTCATTAGCTATTGCAATCGGTACATCTCACGGTGCTTACAAATTCAAAGGTGAAGCTAAATTAGACTTTGAAAGATTGAAAGAAATTAAAGATGCATTGAAAGAAGCCGGATTTGGCGATTATCCAATCGTTCTTCACGGTTCATCTTCAGTTCCTAAAGAATTTGTTGAAAAATGTAATAAATTCGGCGGTAACTTACCTGATGCTCAAGGTGTTCCTGAAGAAATGCTTAATTACGCTTCTAAACACGGTGTTGCAAAAATCAATATCGATACAGACTTGAGATTAGCAATGACTTCAACTATCAGAGAATTCTTTATCGAACATCCTGAAAAATTCGACCCGAGAGAATATATGGGACCTGGAAGAACTGCCGTTAAAGAAATGGTTATGCACAAAATGCGTGACGTTCTTGGTACAGCAGGACACGCTAAAGACTAATTTCGATTTTAAATATACAAAAAGGCGAGAACTTTATTGTTCCCGCCTTTTTTGTAATAAATTTTACTACGCAAGTATGTTCATAGAACTTGCAGACACTGCAAAATAAATATCACTCGGACTGTTAACCCTATCATGATATTTTTCCAATTTACTTGCTAATTTTACCCCCCTGGATGCGGCATCAGCTGCTACAAGTTTGCCTTCCTTGTTAATTTCCCACAAATAAGTGAACCCGCTTTTATTTGTAAGTGTCCAGACCTTTGAACCATCTTTTAAATAAAATGCAGCATGTCCTAAACCATTACGTCTTGCAAAATCAATTGGTCTGAAATTAATTCTGATTCCTGCCATAATTTATATCCCTTTCTGTATATCAGTACTGTATATCACAGATAGTTACGTTTGTCTAGCGATTATTGAGATACTTTAAACCAATTCCGGTACAAGGTTCGGGTTTTTAATCACATCTATAACGTTTAAACCTTTAAATTCAGAAAGTTTTTTTATATTTGCGGGATTTACAGAATTTTCTTTTGCCAATATTGCCCCGATAATTGCTTCTAATTCAGACATAGGCATCATATTTACAGGTAAATCAATACCCCACTCATTTGTCAAAGCCTGTTGTAAAAATTTGCAATCAGCCGGTGAGCGTTCTTTAAAACAAGAATTAAGGTGCATACTCTGTCTTGTTATATACAATTCAAATCTGCTGACAGGAATACCCCGTTCAGACAATGATTTAAAATATTCGCTGCCTCTTGTAGCGTACCTTTGTGTCCAATTATCAATGTTGGGAATATTGGGATTTGATGAAACAAGCTGATACGGTTTTGATAAAACTCTCCACTTCCCGTTCAACATTGTTCTATCCCACGGTAAAGCTACGCAGATTTCCGAATTCTTTAATGATGAAAAATTATCAAAAAAGAAAATTATATCATTCATTTTGTATAATTTGTCTATCAGAATAAAATTCCCGTTTTCCTCCATTACAGCAACCCCTGTATCAAGCGCCGACCCTGAAGTCAAAGATAATCCTATATAATATTTCATAATAAATTTTCTCCGATTTAGCAAAATATATGGTAACTTATTCCATTAATTTCGTCATAATTTGCGGGCCGTCATCTGTTGCAACAACGGTATGTTCAAAATGTGCAGACGGTTTATTGTCTTTTGTGCTGACAGTCCATTCGTCATCCGCAACAACGACTTCGTCACAACCTGCATTTAACATAGGTTCAATTGCTATTGCATAAAGCGGTTTAATTAGAGTTTTATCACCGACCCTATAATTATACAAGAAAGGTTCTTCATGCATTGCTCTGCCAACCCCATGGCCGCCATATTGTCTTACAATGCCATAACCGTATTTTAAAGCAACATCTTCAACCGCACCTGAGATATCGTCCAAGACATTTCCGGGGCGCATTTTCGCAATCCCTGCATATAGAGCTTCTTCTGTCGCTTTCATCAACTGTTTATTTTCTTCACTTATATTTCCGACAGCATATGACCAGGCACTATCACCAACAAGCCCCCTATATGTGGCTCCAACATCAATTGCAATTATATCACCGTCTTTTAATATTACATTTTCTGACGGAATTCCGTGGACAACCTGTTCGTTAATAGAAGTACAAATACTGGCAGGAAAACCGTTATACCCCAAAAATGTAGGGAAAGCTCGGTTTTCTTTTATAACTTTCATTGCAATAGCATCAAGTTCTTTTGTACTTATACCCGGTTCTACAACCTCTTTCATCTTTTGATGAACTAATGCCACGATATGACCTGCGTGACGCATTAATTTTACTTCTTCTCTTGATTTTTTGTTAATCATTTACTACCTTCAACAATCTTTCCCATACCTCAGAAATGCTGCCGTTTGCGTCAATTGTCTTTAAAACACCTCTGGCTTTATAATAATCAATTAACGGGGCAGTTTGTCTGAAATATGTATCAAATCTTTCCTGTGCGATTTCTCTTGTGTCATCTTTTCTCTGCGCAAGCTTCTCACCGCATTTATCACAAATACCGTCAACTTTTGGCGCTTTAAAGGCAAGATTATATATTTCACCACACTTTGGACAAGAACGTCTGTTCACAATTCTTTCTACTAAAACGTCTGTATTAATATCAAAATATATGGCTTTAAAATCAGCCTTTTCTGCATTAATTGAATCATTTATTTGCGTTAAAGCCTCAGCTTGCTCTAGACTCCTTGGATAACCGTCAAGAATATATCCGTTTTTGCAGTCTGCCTGAGATAATCTGTTTTTTATAATTTTTGCAACCAATTCAACCGGTACAAGATGTCCTTCATCAATATATAACTTAGCTTCTTTACCGGCTTCACTGTTTGCAGCTATTTCAGCCCTTAACAAAGAACCCGTATCAACATGCGGGAAATGTAAATACTCAGCCAGCGTCGTCGTTTGTGTACCTTTACCGCAAGCCGGAGGGCCTAAGAATATAAATTCTTTCTTCATAAGAAACTTTCTCCTCTTTATCTGTCTTATGTTTCTATCATACAACGGGCAAAAAACAAATTCAATCTGTTAAAATTTGACATTTTTGAAAAAAACATTAAAGCATGGGCAGGTAGTACGTATGAAATTGTCAATTTGTTATACAGCAAATGTATGATTTTTTACAAGATTACAAACATAATTTATAAAAAGCGGTTAAAATAAAATTGAGGAGGTAGAGTATGTCAAGTTATATTCCAAAATACGATTTACAAAGCAGAATACAAGGCTCAAAAATCGCACCGGGGTTTGGCGGGATACCTTCTGCAAGATTAGACGGGATGGGCACAAAAAAGACAGCAGATTTTCAAACTGTCTTTGCAGGTATGGTTGACAACCTGAACAAAGAACTTAACGCACCTGATGATTTACTTAAAGATGTTATGTCAGGTAATAAAAATATCGATGTTCACGACGTAATGATTGCAATGTCAAAATCAGAAATAAGTATTAACGTCGCAACAACAGCAGTAGGTAAAGTTATTCAAGCATATGATAAAATAATGCAAATTCAGGTATAGTCAATATATAATCAACAGACGGGGATAAGATGGAACAAATTCAAAAGTTAATGGAAAATAAACCTTTATTTTACGGAATAATCGGAATAGCCGTAATAATATTGCTTGCCATATTTATCGGAATCGGAACAAGTATAGGCGGCGGCAAAAATAAAGCAGCAGGGGTTGAGACAGAAGTTAAACTAAAAACGGATGTTGATTTATTGACAACCGACAATATCGGAAAAGCTATTGAAATTCAGGCACTGCTTGCAAGATACGGTATTGCGGTATCAAGAGCTCTTGACGGAACAAAGTCAAGATTGTACTTGAAAGCCGGAGATTGCGTAACAAGCGGTAAAAAATGTACAAATGTCCAACGTGATGAAGCCCTTTTACAAATTGTACAAAGCGGACTTGTAGATCAGAATGTAGGTTTAGAAATTTTTGATAAGGGAGATTTTACATCAACAAAAGAAGATAAAAAAATTCGTCTTACACGTGCTGTTAACGGAGAACTTTCAAGATTAATAAGAAAAATCAAACCTATTGAAAACGCATCTGTTTTCATATCAATACCTGAACAAACACTGTTTACTTCTCAGCAAAAACCGGTAACGGCAACCGTTCAGGTAGTAATTCCCACAGGAGAAAAACTCGACCAACTCAAAATTAAAGCTATTACAAATTTACTTTTGGGGAGTGTATCCGGACTTGAAGCACAAAACGTATCAATTACCGATACCAACGGTAATGTATACCATAGCATAATGAATGCATCAGACGAATTATTGGCAAAAATTGAAGAAAATGATAAGTACATGCAGCAAAAAGTTATGCAGCAATTAGACAGACTCATTGGGAAAGGTAACTATGTTGCAACTGTCAGCACGTTTTTAAGAGAAACACCTGCTGAAAAATTCAGCACATTGTATGACCCAAACAGCAAAACATCTGTAAATGAACAATCTTTTACAGAAGGACTGGGGGATCAAACTCAAGACACAAATTCTACAACAAATGCTGTCAGCGTATATCTTCCTAACGGAATGGCAAATGCAAACGGAAATTCAAGCCAAAATAGAAGCTATTCAAGACAAGCAACTGAAACTCAATATGGCGTTAGCCGCACAGAACTCAATGAATACTTAAAACCGGGTATGGTTGAAGATGTATCCGTTGCTGTTACATTAGAACGTTCAGCATTACCTGCTGATACAACATTACAAGAATTAAAACAAATTGTAGCAAGCGCAGCCGGTCCAAAAGTAAATATTGAAAATGTATCAATTGCATTTTCTGACACGGTAGATCCATATCTGGCAGCAGGGAAACAGGCTAATCTGCCGAAACCTGACGAAAGCGGAAACCCATGGTGGCTCGCTCTGATTTTGAGCGCTATCGGATTGATTATTGTATTTAAGGCTGTTTCCAGCAGAGTACAACAATTACAAGAAGAAAATGCAATAGAAGTTGAAAGATTACGTCAAAAAGAATCTGAACAAGACAGAGAACTTAGCGACGTTAATATGCGCACTTCACAACTTGCAGATAAACAAGCTGAATTGGCTCAAAGCTTGATTGAACAACAACAAAGAGAATATTTGGGTGAAAGAAGCGAAGCAGACATGATGGCAGCTTTGGAAAGCTTATCATCCAACCTGTCTAATAACGACGGAGAAATTGCAGGTGAAAGCATTAAGAGCTGGATAGAAAACAGCGGTGGTTAATAAAAGGGGAAAATATTCCAAATGACAATAAAAGATTTTGATTACAAAGGATTCGCAGAAAATCTGGCAGGACAAGCCTCCGAACTTGTACCAAAAGAATTCAACAACGATGAAAAAGCATATATAACAAATACTCTGCTGAATTTTGCCACAATTGCAGGGGAAGCATTATACCAGGATCAGGATAATTTAGGTTTTAATGCTGATCAGGCAACAATGATAACGCAAATTATAGCGGAATGGGCTTTCCATAAATCTGTTGACCTTATTCGTTCAGGGATACCGCAACAGTTTTGGGACCCTATTATGCAAAAAATTGCATTTACAATCTTTGAAATTGCAAAACAAACTTTTAAACAGGGACTTCCGCAAGATCAAATTCTGCAACTAATAGAACATCACGTAAAAAAGACATATCTTGACAGCATCGCTGAATTAAAAGAAAAAGGTTTTATTGATGACGGACTAATGGAAAAGGCCGCATCACAATCAAATATAGATACGGTTATGCAGCAAATGGAAAACTCCGAAGAAGTTCAAGCGGCCGCAGAACAACAAGCTCAAGTCCAAGCACAAGCACAAGCTCCGGCAGCATCTAATATGCCTGCTCCACAAGGTCAACAGGTTCCTGTGGCACAACAACCTCAGAATAATTTACAAAAAGTTCCGGAGAATATTACAAGTATTAAATATGAACCGCCAAAACTGTTAAAACTTGTAACAGTAGCATTAATTCTTAAAAGAATGGAAGATGAAGATCAGGTTCAAGAAATACTGGAATGTTTTGATCAGACTGATGCTGGTACTGTAATTAAGTATATGTACACCGACGGAATTGAAAACGAAGTTAACCCAAACACTACAAACAAATTACTTGACGAAATAGCTAAATCACTTCCCGAAGCAACTGAAGCCAGCAAAAAACAACTTATACAAAGAGTACAAGATGCCGTTGATTCTATCGGCAGAAATATTATGGAACGTAAACTACAACTTGAAAGGCACAAAGTCAGACAATTTGTGTTTAACGCAGTTGAAGGCGAATATTATAAAATTTCACCAAGAATTGCAAATATTATTGCCAGATACCTCGAAAGTATTGTATAATATTTTTAAATCATGATTATTAAAAAGAAAAAATTGGATATGATGTCGGGAGCGAGTAATCAGGAACCTGCAGAACAACAGTACGTTGATAATATGCAGGAAGGATATTCCACGCAAGAATACGAACAAGAAAATCAAGAGTACAATCCTGCATATGATAACCAATTAAACCAAACAGAATATCCGGACTCTCAAGAGTATACTGAACCAGTTCAAGAAAATTATTATCCGGAACAAGAAATTTATAAGGAAGAATACCCCGAAAGTATTCCTGAGCCGGCAACAGAAATCCAAACTACGAATATACAAACTGAAGAATCCAGCCCGCAAGCTGTTGTCCCGGCGGCACCTGTCCAACCAAAACCATTACCCCAAAAAAAATCTCCAAAAAGACAACCTCCTCCTCCGCCTCCGAAAGAGGAAGAAATTAATTTGTTTGATTTGGATAATATAGACTTTAGTCAAAGACAAGAAAGACGCAGAGGAGACAGAAGACGCGGTTTCAGAAGAGTTGATGACAGAAATCTTGTGTCACGAGCAAGAGAAGAAGCGGATTCAATCAGGGAATCTGCTATGAAAGAAGGCTATCAGGCAGGATTAGACCAAGCTCAAGCCGATATCGAAGAATTTAGGAATGCACTCGGAGAATTTGTAAACGCAAAACAGGAAGTTTTTGAATATATCGCTCCCGATATTTTGGAAATTAGTGTTGATATTGCGCAAAAAATCGTTAAAAAAGAAATAGAACAAAGTCCTCAGGTACTTTTTAATACAATAGTCGATGTATTAAAAACGTCCCTGTCGAAAGAAGAAACAAAAGTAACTTTAAGGGTAAATCCTGCAGAAGTTAATGAGGTAAAACAAGCGGTACCGGAACTTATAAACCTTGCCGGTATTGATACCAAAATAGTAGTACTTGCTGATGAAGAAGTAACGGAAGGCGGATGTCAGGTTACAACAACAAACGGTATTGTTGATGCAACCGTCGAATCCAGAATGAGAGTAGTAACACAAGCGTTGAGGGAATTGTAACGAATGGCACAAGGCGGTGGCGGAGGTAACAATCCTATAAGTGAATTATTTTTAGCGGTGTTTGTTTTGACACTGTTATTAATCTTACTTGTTGAAATGCCTAATTGGGTTATTAACTTTTCCATATGCTTAAATATTACACTCGGAATTGTTCTGTTGATGTTCGGTCTATACGTACAAAAACCGCTTGAATTATCATCATTCCCATCCATCATTCTTTTGGGAACAATGTTCCGACTTGTATTATCAATCGCTTCTACAAGGTTAATTTTAGCAAAAGGGGAAGCAGGAGAGGTTATTCACGCATTCGGGACATTCGTAACAGGCGGTAACATGGTCGTTGGCGGTGTTATCTTCCTTATTATCACAGTTGTACAGTTTATGGTAATCACAAAGGGTGCAGAGCGTATTGCTGAAGTATCTGCACGTTTTGCATTGGACGCAATGCCCGGTAAACAGATGACCATTGACGCTAACTTTAATGCAGGTTTAATTTCTCCTGAAGAAGCGACAAAACAACGTGAAGACTTATCTCGCGAATCAAGCTTATTCGGTAGTATGGACGGTGCGATGAAGTTCGTAAAAGGGGATACCATCGCAGGTATAATTATCGTTTTGATTAACATTATCGGGGGCTTGTGTGTAGGGTGTTTGATGAACCAAATGCAAGTTGAAGATGCCGTTTCAAAATACACAGTATTAACAATCGGTGACGGTTTGGCTTCGCAGGTTCCATCACTTCTAATGTCAATAGCTGCCGGTATATTTATGACACGTTCCTCTGCACAAAGTGCTTCATTAGGTGCCGATGTATCCGGACAAATCATGACAAAACCTTATGCATTGTTTTTTGCGGCAGGATTTTTGGCACTACTTGCAGTTACGGGACCTATAACAGGACTGCCTTGGTTCCCGTTTACATTATTTGCAATAGGATTATTTGTTGCAGGTTTCTCTGTTTTAATCAACGCAGATGTTCAATCTCAATTGGGACAATTGGAAAATGTACGACAGAATATGCAAGACCTTGTTAATCCGAACAGAATGTATGAACGACTCGGCGTTGACGTATTGAGTTTACAGGTAGGGTCAAACTTGCTTGTAATTGCAGACCCTGATCAGGAAGGTCAATTGTTAGCTAAAATTGCAGCATTACGTCAAAGGGTCACTGATGAATTGGGATATATTTTGCCAAACATAAGAATTATGGATTCATCTGCATTGGATGCAAATGAATATTTGCTTGCAATTCGCGGCAACACCGTTGCTACGGGCTATGTATATCCGGGTCGTGTCATGGTTATTGCCGATCAGTGGGATTCCGTAAAATCTGAAGTTCCGGAAGATGCAATCATTGGGATTGACCCGACATACCAAACCCAAGCTTATTGGTTAAAACCTGAAGATGCTAAAACTGCACGTTCTGTTACAGCTGTTGATTCTACCGACGTTATTGTAACCCACTTACAAGAGTGCGTAAGAAAACACGTTGATGAAGTTATGACAAAAACAGATGTATTAAAGTTAATGGAATTGGTTCGTTCACAAGACCCAACACTTGTTAATGACCTTGTTCCGACTATCATTTCAACAAGTGATTTGAGAAAGATTTTTGTCAACCTGATTAGAGAAAAAGTTTCAATCAAAGATATTATATTCGTGTTTGAAAGATTATGCGACTACGCGAGATTTTCTAAAGAACCTGATATACTATCAGAACGTTTACGAGCAGCATTGGGCAGACAGATATGCTTAACAAATGTAAGTGATGACAATATACTATACGCATTAACGCTTTCTCCGGATTGGGAAAAAACACTGGATGACAGCTGTCAAAGAACAGAATTAGGAACAATGTTCCTGCTTAACCCTGTTCAGGTACAAGAATTAATTGAAACAACCGCTAACACATTAATGCGTGCACACCAAGCTTGCGGACAACAACCCGTAATATTATGTTCTCCAAGAATAAGATTACCGCTTTATCAGCTGCTTGAAAGACATATACCGACTATTGTCGTTATTTCTTATTCAGAACTTATTACTGATATTAAGGTTGAAGCTGTTGATACTATCGGTGACAGCTATGCCGTATAAAAACTTTTAATTTTATGAAACAAATAATGCTATTTTTAATAAAAATTTATCAATCAATTTCAAAGCATACACCGCCGGTATGCCGATTTACTCCGACTTGTTCGGAATATACAAGACAGGCAATTGAAAAATACGGAGCCTTGAAGGGGATGTGGCTCGGCATTAAACGAATATCAAAATGTCACCCTTGGCATGAGGGCGGTTACGACCCGCTTAAATAAATATTTATTTTATGTATATCTGAGCCGAAATAACACCTAGCAAATAATCTTTTCTTTTTTTCAATTTAACCCCTGCCGATTCAAATTCTTTTACAAGCTCCTCAGGCTGTGGAAATTCTCTCTTGGAATTTATCAGGTATTCATATGGTAATTTGTTTCCATAAAATAATTTAATACCCGACTTCGCAACAAAATCAAATACTTTTGACGGGAAATTTTTAACACCGAAATCAAGATGAAGGAATTGACCGCTTGGTTTTAAAACCCGATAAGCCTCTTGTATAGCCTTTTCACGGTTTTGGATATTTCTTAACCCAAATGTCATTGTAATTATATCAAAAACATTATTACTAAACGGCAGATTTGCCGCATCTGCACAAATAAAATGAATTTTGTCAAAAAATTTTTGACGAGCGACATCAAGCATTTTATTCGAAAAATCAACCCCTGTGATATCCAAATTATACTTTTTACCTAAAAGAATTTCTTCAATATCACCTGTACCTGAGCATATATCAAGTATCTTCATTTCATTTTCATAATTTAATTCACTTAACGCCAGCTCTTTAACCTTCTTATGTAACCCCAAAGATATAATATTGTTGTTTCTGTCATAAGAATGTGCAATATTATCGAACATATCAGCAATTTTTTCAGGATTTTTATCTGTTGTCATAATTTGTAACCTTATTGATTATTATAAATAATATCATATAATTAGATTATGAAGATAGTATTTATACCGATAGACAATCGTCCTGTATGCTGCCAAATGCCAAAGATGATTGCCGACATAAACAAAAACATTGAATTAATTATACCGCCTAAGAATTTTTTAGGCAGCTTAACAGACACAGCAGATGTAACCAGACTGTTTGAATGGTTAAAAAATACAATTATAGATGCTGATGCCGTTATACTTCCGCTTGATACCATTGCATACGGAGGTTTAATACCATCAAGACGGTCTTTTGACTCGTATGAAAAAATTGCATCAAGAGTTGAAAATTTAATGGCTCTTATAAAGAGAAGTACCGCAAGAATTTATGCATTTTCTTCAATTATGAGAATTTCCAATAACAATATTAATCAGGAAGAAAAAGATTACTGGGCGCAATACGGAAAACAAATTTTCAAATATTCGTACGAATCAGACAAATATGGCTCGGTTCAAACTGATGTACCGGAAGATATTATAAAAGATTATCTTGATACAAGAAAAAGAAATTTTGAAATTAACAAACTATACCTGAAATACCAAAAAACAGGATTATTTGAAACCCTGATATTTTCAAAAGATGACTGCGCCGAATACGGATTAAACGTAAAGGAAGCACGTGAAATTGAAGAAATGGGAGGTCAAACAAAAACAGGAGCAGATGAAATACCTCTAACATTGCTTGCAAAAGCTCTCAGAATACCGGTTAATGTTCACCCGATATTTACAGAAACTCAAGAAAAATATTTGATTTCAAATTATGAAGATGTTTCGGTAGAAAAATCGGTGCTTAATCAGCTTGAACTTTCAGGATGTAATATTACTGATGAAAAAAGTGCCGATATATTACTGTTTGTAAATAATTTTAAAAACCATCAAGGCGAGATTGTTATGAAACAAACCACAGATCCATACGATGGAACTTGGGAAAAACCTTCAAAACCGTATTTTATAGCCGATGTAAGATATGCAAACGGTTCTGATAACAGCTTTATTGACAAACTGTTTGAACACGATTTTGACAATAACTTTTATGGATATGCAGGTTGGAACACAACCGCAAACTCCTTAGGCAGCGCAATATGTACGATGAAATACACATGGGATGCCAGACTCAGAAATGTATGCGACGAAACTTCTTTCAAGAAACTGGAAGCCGTGAGATTTTTAGATGATTGGGCATATCAGGCAAATGTCCGTCAAGAATTACCTGAGCCCGATGAAACGATAACCGATAAAATGTCGAAATTTGAAAAAGTAATTATGAAAAAATTGGATATTGATTTTTTTGCGGAATATTCGTATCCGTGGAACAGGCTGTTCGAGGTGGAAATTGAGCTTAATTGAAATAGTTTTCCTATCACTTGCTCTAGGGATTGATTGTTTAATTGTATCGTTTTCACAGGGATTAATTTTTACGAGTAAGAAGAAAAGAAATTCATTGCTGCTTGCAAGTACTATGGGAATATTTCAGGGGCTTATGCCGCTTATATCATATTACCCGACAGGATTTGTATACCAATATATCTCAAAATACTCCTCCATTATAATCTTTGCAATATTTATTAGCTTGGGAATAAAATTTATAACGGAAGCATTTAGCCGCAGAAAAGAAAACCCTGTTTGTAAAATAGATTTTAGATGTCTTATGGCAATGGGTATAGCAACAAGTATAGATGCACTCGGCGCAGGAGTAAATTTGAAACTTTCTGATACCAATATTATACTTTCTGTTTCATTAATAGCAATTGCATCATTTATTATGTCACTGTCAGGATTTTGGACAGGCAATAAAATAAGTAAAATTCCCTCAAAGACACTTGAAATAGCAGGGGGATTAATACTTATAGGACTTGCAATAAAAGCTCTAGTGTAAATCAGCTTTCAATTTATCTATTATTTTATATAAATTACTAGAATGTGACGATTTGAATAAAACGCAGTCCCCATCATTAAGTTCCGAATTAAGATTACATGTTAATACATCAGTATCTGCATACTGTTTAACTTCATAGCGATCTTTTATTTCTTCAAACAAGTACATTATATCTTTACCGCAAAGTATAACCTTGTCAGGCTTTATTTTATCAATTGATTTTGAAATTTCGCGGTGGTATTTTTCTGAGTCATCGCCACATTCAGCCATATCACCTAAGATTACAACTTTTTTTCTGGTGGGATATTTTAAACCAAATGCCGATATGGCCGCATCCATAGACAACGGATTTGCATTATATGATTCATCAACAACTGTAATTTTCTTTCCGTCATCAAAGATATATTCAAATTCTTCACCTCTGCCTGAAAGATTTTGAAAATTTCTTAAAACATCAATAGCATCTTCAATTGCAAAGCCTTCTTCTGCGGCAACAGCCAGCGTTGCAGCCATATCAAGCAATATATGTCTGCCTACGGGAACAGAACATAATGTATATTCATTACCTCTTATAATAAATTTGTTCTCATCACCCATAACTATTCTTACATCGCAATCCTGAGCCTCGCCATATGTTAATATCTTTAAACCTTTATATTCCGCAGCACTTCTTACAATGTCATAACAATTCATCTCTTTATATATAACAGCAACCTGCCCCTCGCGCATTGAATGAAATATCCTGCTTTTTTCTTCCGCAATATCTTCAATACAATGCATATTACCCGTTAAGTGTACAGGTGCGACATTGGTTACAATAGCATAATCAGGCTTTACGATAGCAGAATTTTTACTGATGCCGCCACCCAGCGAAGTTTCTATAATCCAATAATCACCGTTTATATCAAAGCGAGACATATTCCAAGAAATTCCCCAGCTTGTATTTGCCTTACTGTATATATTAGAATTTATATTGTACTTTGACGAAAAAACATCAACCAACATTTTTGTAGTAGTAGATTTACCGGAACTGCCGGTAATTGCAATAACTTTACCCGTAAAAAATTTTCTTATATAACGGGCCAAATTTATAATCGAATTTCCGCTGTTTCCGGAAATCTCAATAATAGGTTTATTATATTTATAATATTCGGCAGGCTTAGTAGACATAATGGCTGAACAATCAGGTAGCACTTGTTCTAATCCGATTGAAGTTATACCTCTCGTCTCACCCTGACCTCTTACAAGAATCATATTACCCGGCACAAAATTTTCATGCCAGATAACCAACCCGTTTGAACTCCAATTTTCAGGGAAATTATGCGTCTTTACGGCACCCAATGCTTCCTTTATTTTTTCTTCTGTCCAAAAATTCATACCTTATACCACACCTATATTTTCACATCAACAATATTATAATTAGCATCCCATTCAATTGACCCCTGCAAATCAACATTATGATAATTGTAGGGATTTTCGATATATTTTGGATTAAATAATCCTATCTTACTCAATCTCTTAATTATATCGGGAAGTAAAGTCGTACTGCCGGCTAAAGTTCCGCCGCGAGAAGCAGCCCTGCTTCCGTCATAAAATACTTCTTCATCAGCAAAAATAAATTCTTTCATTCCGCTTTTTGTACACGGAAGACAATCACTTACCAATAAAACTTTATCTTCAGGTTTCATTCGGAACAACAACTTCAGGCAATCATCCGACACGTGAACCCCGTCACCTATAACTTCCGTATAGACATTATCATTTACGAGGGCAGACAATGCGGTTGAACCTTCTTTATGAGATACCCCTTTCATTGCATTATACATGTGAGTAACCCCTGAACAACCCGACAAATCACTACCTATACAATGTCCTGCCTGAACCTTTATACCTTTGTTATTTAAATACCCGATTAACCCTTTATCCAATTCAGGAGCAAGGGTGACAATTTTTATAAAATCATCTTCTATCAATTTAAAGTTTTCAGGTGTCAAATCCATAAAATGTCTTGGGTTATGAATGCCCTTTTTTTCCGGATTTAGAAATATACCTTCCAGATGAATCCCGAAAATTTTTGCCATCCCGCGAGTTTGACGTTTTGCAGCTTCCTTAATTTTTGCAATTGCTGCCTGAATATTTGGGATACTGTCAGTAACCAAAGTCGGATATATGCCGCCGACGCCATTTTGCTGCATTTCTTTAGACAAATACAAAATTTCTTCTACCGTGGCATTATTGAAATTTATTCCGAATGCTCCGTGAAAATGTTGTTCTATTAACGGTTTTGTAAACATAATATCCCTCGTCTTATTTTTGATTTGCAGAAAGGCGTTTTTTACAGGCGGAATCGTTTGCGCTTTTGCGTAATTATATAATTTTGATTGACCAATATGAGCGTAAACGACATTCAACATGTAAAAGAAACACCTCTTATATGAAATTTATATTACACTACCCTCAAAAACCTTTCTTGCTTCTTCTCTGTCATCGAAGTGAATTGTTCTGTCTTTAAGGAT
>ODAI014115348.1_pt1 | contig 22667 bp, 16 predicted proteins | sample 1539321 | NCBI WGS metagenome assembly ODAI01 (sample SAMN02144231, study PRJEB22623) | gut metagenome | biome: sheep rumen | host: Ovis aries | place: New Zealand | reverse complement strand
TTACCTGTATTTGTAGGTGCTGTAAATAGCATAAAGTAAGATGGAATAAGGAAGTAGGTGCTATAAATAGCATAAAATAAGATGGCATAAGGAAGTAGGTGCTATAAATAGCATAAAATAAGATGGAATAAGGAAGTAGGTGCTATAAATAGCATAAAATAAGATGGCATAAGGAAATAGTATTATAATGAAGTAGAATTTTGAGGTAACAGTGCAAATAAACGCTACCATAATAAAAATAATAACAAAATAATAGGGCAGGATGATAAAATATGACCTCCATACTAGAACTTTTTCTGGTATGGAGGAATTTTTATACTAAAATTTTACGCTTTATTTATATGGCTTATTTTTATGGGATAAAATTTGACTTTAGTTGACGAATTACTGAATATGTGCTAAAATTAAAGAATCTATGTGGTAAAATGATATGATTGTTAGTAACTATAAATAGTAAAATATTGTAAAATGAATGGAGGCAGGCTTTGGATTTTTTGTCAGATATTAAGCCAGTGCTTAAGGAGCTTTTAGATGAGCTTTTAAAGAAATATCCATATGCATCTATACTTGCACAGGATAATTATGCGAAGGATTACAGTGTTTCAGCGCAGGGAACAGTAATAAAGGAAAATGAGCTTCTTACTGGAAGAGGCTTTGTTGTGCGCGTTTTTGACGAAGAGATAGCAGAGTTTTCTTTCAATGATATAAGCAAGGGAACTCTTGGAATGATACTGACTAAGATAGAGAGAAATTTATCTCAGCTTAAGGCAAATGTTCCAGGTCTTATCCATAGAAAAAAGATAAAGGTAAATAAGCTTTTTATTGAAAAGTTAGATGGAGTTGATAAGATAGAATTTGATAAGAGTACTCCGTTTGAAATTGATCCAAGGACTGTAAAGGATAAGGATGTTGTTAAAAAGCTTACTAAAGCTAGTGAGGCTGGAAGAGCACTTAAATATGACAATGCAAATGTAATAGATTGTCAGGTTCGTTTTAATTATCAGTGCATTGATAAGCTTTTCCTTTCAAAAAATAAGGATTTAAGACAGCATATTACATGGACTGTAGGTGCTTTCGTTACAATTGTTGAAAGAGATGGCAAGATAAAGACAGGTTATAAGCCATTTTCATTGCTTGGAGGCGCTGAAATCCTTGATAAATTAAAGGAAGGTGCTAAGTCAGCAATAGATAGGGCTGTGCTTCTTCTTGATGCAGAGCCTATTACGCCAGGAACCTATGAGTGCATTACTTCTCCTGCTGTTACAGGAATGATTGTTCATGAGGCCTTCGGTCACGGTGTTGAAATGGATATGTTCATGAAGGACAGAGCTCTTGCTAAGCATTATATTAATAAGAGAGTTGCTTCAGATCTTATCACAATGCACGATAGTGCGTTAGCATCCGAGGATCCTACTTATAATAATGTTGCAACTTACTTCTTTGATGATGAAGGAACTCTTCCTAAGGATACTGTAATCATTGAAAAGGGTATTTTAAAGAGAGGAATGTGCGATCTTGTTTCTGCAATCAATCTCAATAAGGCATCTACAGGTAATGGCAGAAGAGAGAGCTATAGCCGTAAGGCATATACAAGAATGACAAATACTTATTTTGAAGGTGGTACGGATAGCGTTGAGGATATGATAAAGTCTGTAGAATATGGCTTTCTGCTTGAGGATCCTTCAAATGGAATGGAAGATCCAAAGAACTGGGGTATTCAGTGCATGGTAAATACTGCACGTGAAATAAAGGATGGCAAGCTTACTGGAAAGGTATTTTCACCTATAGTGCTCACAGGATATGTTCCAGATCTTCTTAAATCAGTTTCAATGCTTTCGCCTTTTGATTCTCTTGGAGGAAGTGGTTTCTGTGGCAAGGGCTATAAGGAATGGGTCAAGGTTTCAGATGGAGGCCCATATATGAAGGCTAAGATTACATTAGGTTAATATAGTAATTCGTTTTAGTAAAAGATTAGAGAAGGGGTTTCTTTTTAAAGTGAAGGGACGATATGATAGATAAGATAAAAGAAGCGTTAAAAAAGGCAAAAGTAAGCATTTATCAGATAAAGGAAGTAAAAAGCCTTTCTGCAGAGCTGTTTTTTGTAAAGCATGAATTAAATACCAGAAGAATGACTGATAAGGTTGAATATACTGTAAAGGTATTTAATGAATTTGAAGAGGATGATAATCATTATTTAGGTGAGGCTTCAGTTACTTTACCAGCTTATAGCATAATTACTTCAGCTGAAATGGTAAAGAAATTTAAGGAAGCTTATAAGAATGCAGCCTTTGTAAAGAATAAGTATTATAGTCTGCCTGATAAGGAGGCAGCAGGAAAGTTCAGACCTGATACTCAGAAGAATTTTAATGGAAAAACTGTTCAGGAAGTAGCAGGAGATGTTGCAATGACAGTTTTCATGGCTGAAGAAGATCACCTGCGAGGTGGTAACTCTTTTGATACTCCGATAGAGGATATTATTAAGGAGGGAAGGTCTTTCCTTAATTCTCTTGAAGTTTATGCCATAGATAAGACAACGAGAATCATTAATTCAAATGAACTCGACGTAAGCTTTAAGGAGCAGATTACTGAAGGTGAGATTGTTGTTCAGTGCAAGAAGAAGGAAGATGTTGAGCTCTTTAGAGAGTTTTATTATAAGGGAACCGAGAATGATATCTTATCTAGAATGGTAAGAGAATTCCTTTCAATGGCTGAGCTAAGAAGTGAAGCCATAAAGTTCAAGCTGACAGATAATAAGCCTCTTCCTGTAATTTTATATGGTGACAGCGTGCGTGAGATGCTGCAGTACTATGTTGAAAAGTCTCTTGCATCTTATGTATATCCTCATTATTCTGATTATAAGGTCGGAAAAGAGGTTCAGGATGCTGACAATGCACCTCATTCTTTTGATGAGATAAATATTACTCTTAATGCACCTGCTCCTTATGACGAGGAAGGCAGAAGCATTGATGATAAGGTAATAATAAAGGATGGTATCTGTAAGGTTATCCATGGTGGCAGCAGATTTTCAGAGTATCTTGGAATTGAGCCAGCTGGTGTATATGTTAAGGGAGGCCTTACTGCTGAGCCTACTGCGTTTTTCTCAGTACCTGCAGGAACTCATACTTTATCCGGCCTAAAAAACGGCAGATATCTTGAAATTATGGGCTTCTCTGATTTCCAGGTGGATCCTATTACTGGAGAGTTTGGCGGTGAGTTCAGACTTGCAATCCTGCACATTGATGATGCATGCATACCTGTAACAGGTGGAACAATCAATGGAATAGTTGATAAGAGCTCTAATACCTTTAAATTCTCAAAGGAAATGCAAAAGAGCAATGGCTTTAGCGGACCTCTTGCTTTAAAATTTGATAGAGCTTCAGTTGGCTGTAAGCTTTAAAAAATATTTTTATTACCAATTTTGATAAAATCAATTCATTTTTAGTAGTTTAAAATGCAAAGAAAATAGATTATATTTATATATGATTGTTTTGCTCGCATAAGAAAGGAATATATGGATGAATTTAAAATGTATAATACGCTTTCACATAGCGTAGAGGTATTCAAACCAAATGAAGAAGGAAAGGTTAAGATGTATACCTGTGGTCCTACAGTGTATCACTTTGTACATATTGGTAATCTTCGTACCTATATCATGGAGGATATTCTTGAAAAGTCACTTAGATATATCGGTTATGATGTTAAGAGAGTAATGAACATTACTGATGTCGGTCATCTTACAAGTGATGCTGACGAGGGTGAGGATAAGATGGTTAAGGGTGCTCAGAGAGAGCATACCACAGTAATGCAGATAGCTCAGCACTATACAAACTGTTTTATGGATGACATAAAGTCACTTAATATAAAGAAGCCTGATGTTATAGAGCCTGCTACTAACTGTATTCCAGAATTCAAGAATGTTATTTCAGGTCTTCTTAAGAAGGGCAAGGCATATACAGCAGGTGGAAATGTTTATTTTGACACCTCTAAGATTGAAAATAAGTATTATGTATTTGGTAATGACATGAAATCTGAGGATCTTCAGGTAGGTGTAAGAGATGATGTAACTGAAGATACCAATAAGCATAATAAGGCAGATTTCGTTCTTTGGTTTACAAAGTCAAAGTTCGAGGATCAGCAGCTTAAGTGGGACAGTCCATGGGGAGTAGGTTATCCTGGCTGGCATATTGAATGCTCATGTATTTCTATGAAGCATTTAGGTGAGCAGCTCGATATTCACTGCGGCGGAGTTGATAATATTTTCCCTCATCATACAAATGAGGTTGCTCAGTCTGAAGCATATCTTGGACATAAGTGGTGCAATTACTGGTTCCATGTTGTTCATCTTAATGATGCTGAAGGTAAGATGAGTAAGTCTAAAGGAAATATCCTTACAGTAAGTGTTCTTAAGGAAAAGGGCTTTGATCCTATGGATTATAGATTCTTCTGCCTTTCATCTCATTATAAAAAGCCACTTTTATTCAAGTATGATTTATTAGAGAATTCAAAGAATGCTTATGAGAAGCTTGTTTTAAAAATAGCTCAAAATATAAAGGCAGCAGATGAAAATAAGTTAAATGAACTACTTAAGGCTGTTGGTGAGATTGACTTTACTGATGGTGCTACCTTTGATTATACTGTTGAGCAGGGAAAGAGCGCATATACTCAGGCAGAGGATTCTCTTTTCAGTGAGCAGGCAGTAGAGCTAAAGAAGGCATATAAGGCAGCTATCTGTAATGATATTAATACTTCAGATGGAATTACTGTTATTTATGATGTTCTTAAGTCATCCATTTCTCCAGAGGAAAAGGTTGCACTCATTGCTGATTTTGATAAGGTGCTTTCTCTTAATCTTGTTGAGAATGCAAAGAAGAAGGTAGCAGCAGAAAAGCTTCATGATGATAATGAAGGTGGCGTTGCAGATGATGAGTTTACAGCTTATATAAAGAATAAGATAGCTGAGCGTAAGGAAGCTAAGAAGGCTAAGGACTTTGCTAAGGCAGATGCAATTAGAAATGAGCTTCTTGAGAAGGGCGTTGAGCTTAAGGATACTAGAGAAGGAACAGTCTATAGTATAAAGGCTTAATATAGGGCGAAAGTATAAGATTTTAAGAAAAAGCTTTAAGAAAAGCAATAATATAAGCTTTAATAAAAAGCAATAATATATGCTTTAAGAAAAAAGCATTAAGAAAAGTTTTAAATAGCAAGCTCTTGTAGGGGAAAATACAAGAGCTAATTGTGAACTAGGTAATGAATTTAGTATTTAGATAGTTGATGTAGGGGATTGTTGGCCAAAGAAAGAGAGGTCAGTATGAAGGGAATGCTTAAAAGGCGACTTTTAGGTACGGTTTTGAAGACATTTTCCATTTTTAGTGTATTCAGTGCAATTGCAGCTGTTGTAGCAATACTTGTAGTTGAACAGATGCCGCTTTTCTGGGGAATTACTGTTGCTATACTTATTTTGTATATACCATTTAAGGTGTGTTATGGAATAATTAAAAGAGATTTTGATCTCCGACTTGAGTCGTTAAATCAGCTTTGTGATGCGATAGAGTTAGTAAATGAAGAAAAGCCGGATTATACGGCGTATGAAGATAAAAAGAAAATTGATAAAATTCTTCACGCATTTGAAATTGTAACAGATGATGAAATTGGCTGGATTGCAGAGAACTATGGTGCTATGGTGAGGAGCAAGCAGCTTACTGCCCAGGATGCGAATCTTGCAAATTATGATAAGAGACGCTGGGAAAGGAGAGGAGAGAAGCTTAAACAGGAAAAAGAGGTATTTGAGTCTCATGCTGAGCACGATCCGCTCACAGGTCTCCTTAATAGAAAGGGCTTTGAAGAGAGAGCAGATAATCTATTAAGGGAAAATGCCTATAATATGTCAGCCTATATTATGATTGACCAGGATAACTTCAAGGGAGTTAATGATGGATATGGTCATATGACTGGTGATGAGGTACTTAAGAGAACTGCAAGAATACTTAGAAATTCCTTTAGATCCGGTGACCTGGTTGCCAGGGTGGGCGGAGATGAATTCTGTGCATTTCTTCCTCACATTGCTGGTAAGGACTGGATAGAGGAAAGATTAGATAGCATTGAAAGAAACATAAAGGAAGAATTTACCTGTAATGGAATGATGATGCATGTTTCAGTATCTATTGGAGCAGCGATTTATCCAGAGGCAGGAGGTTCTATAGAAGAGCTCTATTCTTCAGCTGATAAGGCGCTTTACGCAGCAAAGGATGCAGGAAAGGGAAGATTTGAGGTTTATTCACCTTTGCGTTACGGAAATACTAAAAATACGGTTACTTCAAATCTTGCTGGAATGGAAACAAACTTTACAGATAGTAATAACTATTAAAATCAGAGCATTATCTTTTTTTAAGAAACAGAAAAAGATAATGCTTTTTTATTTTCCAGCTTTTTAAGTATGCTTTAAATTGTCAGATAAAAACGCAAATTCGTTAAAAATTTGGCAAGATTCACAAAATGTTCACAAATTATTAGCACTCACCTATTGACAGTGCTAATAATTTGTGTTATAATCCTGGATGTAAGATAAATAAAAGAAAGGAATCTTACAGAACTATTACCCGTAGACAATTTAATTTTTATATGAAGCGTATATCTAGAAAAAAGACACGTAATAAAACGCACACACAACACAAAAACACACACATACTTAAGTCTGATTTTTAGGTATAACGCTTCAAAAGGAGGACATTATGTTTGAACCTAGTATTTTTGGAGAAGATTTATTTGATGATTTTGACAGGATGTTTATGCCAAGTGGTTTTTACAGACCTGATTATGGCTTCAACCAGGGAAACGGGAAGAAGAATAAGGGCCTCATGAAGACAGACGTAAAGGAAACAAATGCTGGTTATCAGATAGATATGGATATCCCAGGCTACAAGAAGGATGAAGTTTCTGCAAAGCTTGAGAATGGATATCTCACAATTACAGCTAGTAAGAATACTGAAAATGACAAGAAGGATGAAGAAGGTCATTATATCCGTAAAGAGCGTTTCAGTGGAACATGCACAAGAAGCTTTTACATTGGAGAAAATATAAAGCAGGAAGATATAAAGGCAAGCTTCCATGATGGAATTCTTACCCTTAATGTTCCAAAGGAGGATCCAAAGAAGGTAGAGGAAAGCAAAAAAATTTTAATAGAAGGTTAATTAATTAGTTGATTGATAGTTGACTGGATTAATCATCTGATAAATGGTGATTAATTTGTGGATAATAAAAAATGTTCTTATAAAAAAGTTGATGTTATGATTTTATAGCGAAAGTTAGTAATAAAAGAGCCGGAATCTGAATAATCAGGTTCCGGTTTTTTTTATTAAAGATATTTAGGAAATTAGCAGAATTCTGGCAATCCGTTATGATAGGTGATACTTACTTCGCCCTGGATAAGAGGAAGAATATAATCCTTTAATTCCTGAGTGATGTCATGTCCATCTGGAGTGATCCAGCTATTAGGAACGCTTTTTGCCTCATTTGCTATCTTTGATATTTCTGCATAGTCACATTTAGTTTCATAAGGAGCATTTGATACTCTCTTTAGAGTAACCATTATGCCGCTCTTATTTTCTGTTGCAAGCTTGATGCCATAAGCACCCTGCTTTTTGGATTCTGCAAGATCTGTTGCTGAAGCCATATGTGCAGCGCAACGCTGAAGAACGTTTATCTCGATTGAACGGGTCTTTATCTTAAGCTCTTCCTTTACAAGAGTTTCAAGTACCTTACCTACACCGCTTAAATGAGTGTTTCCAAAAATGTCAGCGGTATTATGATTTTTTTCCTTTGCGGAATTAAAGCCTGTTGAAATATATTCTGAAAGTTCTGCAGGAGTATATTCGCAGATATACCTTCCCTCAACATCACGTATTCCCTCAGAAACAGTAACTATTACATTATTTCTTCTTGTAAGCTCATCTCTTATATTATCAAGGAAGGATACTATATTAAATGGCTTTTCTGGAAGATAGATAAAATGAGGTGCATCGCCTGGATTTCTTCTTGCAAGAGCTGAAGCAGCTGTAAGCCAGCCTGCATCTCTTCCCATTATTTCTATGATGGTAACGCTCTTTACAGGATAAATGAAGGTATCGTAGGTTATTTCACGAACTGTTGCAGCGATGTACTTTGCTGCAGAACCAAAGCCCGGAGTATGATCTGTTTCACAAAGATCATTGTCGATTGTCTTTGGAATTCCTACGAAATTTATTTTCTCATCATGAAGCTTTGCATAGCCTGAAAGCTTACTGATGGTATCCATGGAATCGTTTCCGCCTATATAAAAGAAGGCACCTATATTTAATTTATGGAGCTCATCGAATATTTTTGAATAGACCTCGTCTGTAAAATCAGCTGGAAGCTTATATCTACAAGAGCCAAGGAACATAGCAGGTGTAACGTATAGCTTATCGAGGAAACCAGGAATGGCTGCCATTTCGGTTAGATTGATATAATTTGAAGAAATAACTCCGGTAATTCCATTAAGAGCACCGTAGCAGGTTTCAAAATTCTCATTTTCAAGTGAACCTGTAATTACTCCGCAAAGACTTGCGTTTATTGCTGAAGTTGGACCTCCGGACTGTGCTACAATACAATTCTTTTTCATGCTATGTTTTCCTCCAAGGATTACTAAATGATAAATATGTTTCTACACACCGCCGCATTATAACAGAAAAATAATAAATATGCAATGATTTTCGCGAAAATTTCGTTATAGCGAAACTTTTCGCTGGCGTTTTTATTATCTTGTTCTATTAAAATGAGATTTTTTTAATTGCATTTGAGAAAAAGTGTGCTATAATACAGTGTATGTTAGAATATCTGTATTATGGCATTTTTTTTAAAGGTTTTTAATTAAATATGCTCAGCATCATCTAGAAGAGAGGTTGTCAGATGAATCATATTACACTTACAGGAAATTTAGGAAGCGGAAAATCGACAGTTTGCGGAATACTTGAAGAAAAGTATGGCTTTGAGCCCTATGCGACTGGAAAGGTCCAGAGAAAGATAGCTGAAGAAATGGGAATTTCTGTGCTTGAAATGAATAAGCTCATGAAGAAGGATCATAAGTATGATCATCTCATTGACGATACTACAGCAAAGATATCCAGAGAAAATCCGGATAAGAAAATAGTTTTTGACTCAAGACTTGCATGGAATTTTGTTGAAAAATCCTTTAAGGTATTCCTGTCAGTAGATATTGATGAATCGACTAGAAGAGTATTTTCTGATGCAAGCAGGGGCAATGTTGAAAAATATAGTTCTCTTGAGGATTGTAAAAATCAGCTTATTGCGCGTGCAACTGAGGAAAATACAAGATATCATGAACTCTACAATCTAAATTATTTTGATTATAATAACTATGATCTTGTTTTAGATTCGACCTATGCAAGCCCGGATCAGGTAGTTGAGACACTTGTAAAGGAGGCCGAGGCCTTTGATGAAAAAGCGGATAAGAGCAAGGGACATATTCTTTTATCTCCAAAGAGACTTCTTAAAGAGATAGGAATATTTGTTGATGAGTCAGGTGATGTTTCAGAAGATGATAAAAAGAAATATGCTGATGCCATGAGCCGAGAGGTTTTTGATGTAAAGAGCGATGGCTTTAGCTTTGAGCCTGCACTTAATGAAGAGGCTCAGGAGAAGCTCATAGACGCAGTGCTTGCAGGTGTAGTTTTTGTACGTTGCAGATTGGTGTAAATCGGCAGATGGCATAAGTCATTAGTAAGGTAAGTAAATGACATAAGTCATTAGTAAGATAAGCAAATGGCTGATATAAATAAGTAGTTTAAGCTAATAGAAAAAAGAAAAGAAAAAAAATATATTATTTAATATAGAAGAAAGAGGATTATTATGGCAGAGGAAAAGAAACTGGTAGAGCAGATTACTTCAATGGATGAGGATTTTGCGCAGTGGTATACAGATGTATGTATCAAGGCAAATCTCATTTCATATTCACAGATCAAGGGATTTATGGTTATTAAGCCAGATGGTTATGCAATCTGGGAAAATATCCAGAGACACCTTGACGATAGATTTAAGGCGACAGGTGTACAGAATGTATACATGCTTATGCTTATTCCGGAGAGCCTTCTTAAGAAGGAGGGAGAGCTTGTTCAGGGCTTCGCACCAGAGGTAGCGTGGGTTACTGCAGGTGGTACAGAGCCTCTTACAGAGCGCCTCTGCGTTAGACCAACATCAGAAACAGTATTTTCAGATTTCTATAAGGATGATGTTCAGTCATATAGAGATCTTCCAAGATTATATAATCAGTGGTGTTCAGTAGTTCGTTGGGAAAAGGAGACAAGACCATTCCTTCGTTCACGTGAATTCTTATGGCAGGAGGGACATACCATCCATGCAACAAAGGAAGAGGCCGAGGAGAGGACACAGCAGATGCTTGATGTCTATGCAGACTTCCTTAGAGAGGATATGGCTATCCCTACTATCAAGGGAAGAAAGACAGATAAGGAAAAGTTTGCAGGTGCAGAGGCAACCTATACAGTAGAAGCACTTATGCATGATGGAAGAGCACTTCAGAGCGCTACTAGCCATTTCTTTGGACAGAAGTTCGCAGAGGCTTATGATATCAAGTTCACAGATAAGGACAATAAGCTTAAGTATGTATGGCAGACCTCTTGGGGATTAACAACTAGAGTTATCGGTGCCATGATAATGGTACATGGTGATAATTCAGGTCTTGTACTTCCACCTAGAATTGCTCCTACACAGGTAATTATCGTACCTATCATGCAGAAGAAGGAGGGTGTTCTTGAGAAGGCAGCAGAGCTTAAGGACAGACTTTCAAAGAGCTTTAGAGTTAAGGTTGATGATACAGATAAGACACCTGGCTTTAAGTTTGCTGAAGCTGAAATGCGTGGTATCCCGGTAAGAATTGAAATCGGACCTAAGGACATCGAAAAGAATCAGGCAGTTATTGTTAGACGTGACACAAGAGAAAAGCAGTTCGTTTCACTTGATGAGCTTGAGGCAAAGCTTGCTGAGACTCTTGAGAAGATGCAGGCAGATATGCTTGAGAGAGCAGAGAAGAGAATTGAAGAGCTTACAACTGAGGCTAAGACCTTTGATGAATTCAAGGAAAAGGCTTCACAGAAGAACGGCTTCATCAAGGCTATGTGGTGCGGCGATTTAGAGTGTGAAGAGAAGGTTAAGGCAGAGGCAGGCTATACAAGTAGATGTATTCCATTTAAGCAGGAAAAAATTTCAGATGTTTGTCCATTCTGTGGAAAGCCAGCAAAGCAGCTTGTTTATTGGGGTAATGCATATTAATAAATATTGGCTAAATGTAAAAATATTACATATTAAATGCTGATTTTAAAATTAATTAAATAAAACAAATGGCTTTGGAGACATAATTAATGATATAATTATTTTTTCCAAAGCCTTTTTTATTAAGCTCTTTCATAAAGGAGAAAAAATGAAGGTTGTACTTGAGCATCTTACTAAGAAATTCCCAAATAGGAATAAAAAGATAAAGGAAGACGTAATAGCAGTAAATGATTTTAATTTTGAAATACCGGACGGAAAGCTTATAGGACTATTAGGTCCATCAGGCTGCGGAAAGAGCACCATGCTTAATCTTATAAGCGGTCTTGAAACTCCGACAGAGGGAAAAATTTTCTTTGGAGAAGATGATGTAACTAAGCTTCCACCAGAAAACAGGGGCATCGGATTAGTATTTCAGAACTATGCACTCTATCCTCATCTTACGGTAGAAAAGAACATAATGTTCCCTCTTGAAAATTTAAAGGGGGATAAGAAGCTTACCAAGGAGGAGATGAAGAAAAAGGCCCTTGAGACAGCAAAGCTTGTTCAGATAGATGCTTATATGGAGAGAAAGCCGGCTGAATTATCGGGCGGTCAGCAGCAGAGAGTTGCCATAGCAAGAGCTTTAGTAAAGCTTCCTAAGGTGCTTTTACTTGATGAGCCGCTATCTAATCTTGATGCTAGATTAAGACTTCAGACTAGAGAAGAAATAAGAAGGATTCAAAGGGAAACTAAAATTACTACTATCTTTGTAACTCATGATCAGGAAGAGGCCATGAGTATTTCTGACATGATTGTTGTAATGAAGGATGGTTTATTTCAGCAGATGGGAAAGCCTCAAGAGGTATATAATGAGCCTGTGAATCTCTTTGTTGCTAAGTTCCTTGGTACACCTCCTATAAATGTTTTTAAGGCAAAAATAAAAAAAGAAAAGCTATATATTGGAGAGGCCGAAATCTGTGATGCCAAAAATTTGTCAGATAGAGATGTATTTGCAGGAATAAGACCTGAGGGAGTTATATTAAATCCAAAGGGCAGGCTTACCTGTAAGCTAGACAGAGTGGAGGTAATGGGAAGAGATACTTCAGTTGTATGCACAAATGACTATGCAACTAATGATATCTTAAGATTCATAATACCAGCAGAGAATAAGATAGATGAGGATGATAAGACTGTTTCCTTTGACATCAAGCCTTCAAAGCTGCATGTGTTTGATGCAAAAACAGAAGAGGTCATAAAGCTATGAAGAAAAATAATCTAAAGGCCTGGCTGTATCTGCTTCCAGCGATTTTATTCCTTGGAGTATTTATGGTATATCCGCTTATAGATGTTCTGGTTTATTCCTTTGAGGAGGGCTATAATTTTGCTTCTCAGGAATACTTTGGAACGGGTATCTATAATTATTCCTATGTGCTGCATGATACATACTTTTTGCAGGCATTAAAAAATACTCTTATACTTGTAATAATAACGGTTCCTTTATCTACGGGAATAGCGCTATTGATAAGTCTTGCTCTTAATTCCATTAAGCCGTTAAAGAATTTCTTTCAGACTGTCTACTTTTTACCGTATGTAACTAATACCCTAGCAGTAGGACTTGTATTTATGGTACTTTTTAAAAAGACGGCCTATTCAGAGGGGCTTATAAATCTTTTGATAAATGCACTAGGTTTTTCAAGTGTTGATTTCATAGATGGACCGTATTGGGCAAAAATGCTTGTTACCTGCATTTATACCATTTGGATCGTAATGCCGTTTAAGATACTTATCCTAACAAGTGCACTTGCTTCCGTTGATGAACAGTATTACAAGGCAGCGAAGGTGGATGGAACCTCTAGGGGAAGAATATTCTTTAAAATAACTCTTCCTATGATTTCACCTATGATATTCTATCTTGTGATTACAGGCTTTATTGGAGCCTTCAAGGCATATTCGGATGAGGTAGCGCTTTTTGGAACTGACCTTAATGCAGCAGGAATGAATACCATGGTAGGTTATGTTTATGACATGCTTTATGGAGATAGCGGTGGATATCCATCCTATGCTTCGGCAGCAGCGTTGATACTTTTTTCAATAGTATTTACGATAACCATAATCAATCTGCTTATCAGTAAGAATAAGGTTCATTATTGATAAAAAGGAGAATTAATGAGCACATTAACGAATAAATCAACGAATACATCTGAAAATACAGAAAATGATTTTGATAAAATAGAAAAAAGGGCTCTCATAAGTAAAAGAATAAGACTTACCATCACCTACATTTTTCTATCAATATGGGCTATAGTGGTGTTGTTTCCATTTTACTGGATGATACTTACCTCCATAAAGAGCTATAGTTCTTATAATTCTGAGCATATGCCGAAGTTTTATGCAGCAGATCCTACACTAAAGAATTATGCTGATGCCTTTAGTGCAGTGCCGCTTGCGAAGTATTTTCTTAATACTCTTGTTTTTACATTGGTCACAACGGCGCTTATGATGGTAGTTATCATACTTGCAGCCTTTGCCTTTTCAAGATTGAGCTTTAAGGGAAAGAATCTTCTTTTTGCTTTTTTCCTTGCTCTTATGATGATACCGAATGAACTGGTTGTAATTACAAATTTTGTAACCATCACAAACATGGATTTAAGAAATACCTTTACGGGTCTTATTCTTCCATCGGTTACTTCGGTTTTCTACATATATTTACTAAAGGAAAATTTTGAGGCGATACCTGAAAATCTCTACAAGGCAGCGAAGGTAGATGGAACCTCAGACCTTAAGTATTTAGTGAAGGTAATGCTTCCGATTTCTCAGCCTACCATAGTGACCATCATAATTCTTAAGGTAATTGAGTGCTGGAATTCTTATGTATGGCCAAGACTTATAACTGATGATGAGAACTATTACCTTGTATCAAATGGAATTCAGGAGATAAGGGAAAATGGTTTTGGAAGAGAAAATATCCCGGCAATGATGGCAGCAGTAGTTGTTATTTCAGTTCCGCTTATAATACTTTTCCTCATCTTCCATAAGAAGATAATGAACGGTGTTTCAAGAGGAGGTACTAAGGGATGAGAAAGTTTAAATTACTTCTTGCAGGAATGCTCCTAGGAGCGATGTCTCTTACAGGTTGTCACGGCGGAAAGCGTACCGCAGCCTTTGAAATCCCAGATACATTCGATGAGGGAAAGAATTATGAAATAACCTTCTGGGCGAAAAATGATACTAATAAGACTCAGGTAAATATTTACGAAAAGACAATAAAGGATTTTGAAAGTATTTACCCGAATATTGATGTTACCTTAAAGACTTATACTGATTATAATACCATTTATAATGATGTAATTACTAATATTTCAACTAATACTACGCCAAATGTGTGCATAACCTATCCGGATCATATAGCAACTTATATAACCGGTGAAAACGTGGTAGTTCCTCTTGATGATCTGATGATGGATTCAGAGTACGGATTAGGGGGAAGTAAAGTAAAATTTGATTCGGTAGGATTTGATGAAATAGTACCGCAGTTTTTAGAAGAGGGCATTATAGGAAATCAGCATTATGCACTTCCCTTCATGAGATCAACTGAGGCCTGCTATATCAATAAGACCTATGTTGAAAAGCTGGGCTATGAAATACCGGAAAACCTTACCTGGGATTTTGTATGGGAGGTATCAGAGGCAGCAGTAGCAAGTCTGGATGAAAAAACTGGCATTTATGCAGTCAATGGTCAAAATGTCATGATCCCGTTTATTTATAAGTCAACTGATAATATGCTAATAACCATGCTAAGACAGCTTGATGCGGGATATTCAGATGCGTCCGGAAATATTGAAATATTTAATGAGGATACCAAAGAGATAATGAGAGAGGTCTATTTCCATGGAAAGACAAAGGCCTTTTCGACCTTTAAAATCTCAAGCTATCCTGGAAATTTCTTAAACGCAGGTCAGTGCCTTTTTGCGATAGATTCAACTGCGGGAGCTACCTGGATGGGAAGCGATGCACCGCTTGGAGATATAGCCAAAGAGAATATAGTAGATTTTGAAACAATAGTAAAAATGATTCCTCAGTACGATGTAAATAATGCCAGGATGATATCTCAGGGACCTTCTGTATGTGTATTTAATAAAGAAGATTCGGGAGAAGTACTTGCAAGCTGGCTTTTTACACAGTTCCTATTAACTAATGATGTTCAGATAGCCTATTCAAAAACTGAGGGCTATGTTCCGGTAACTCTAAAGGCTAAAGAGAGCAGTGAATATATGGACTATCTCTCGCGTGAGGGAGAGGATAATAATGAGCATTACTATGTAAAGATCGAGGCGGCAAAGCTCTTACTTGATAATACCGATAAGACCTTCGTTACACCGGTTTTTAATGGCTCGGCGTCGCTTAGAAATGCAGCAGGTCAGCTCATTGAGGATTCTGTAAAGGCTGCAAGGAGAAAGCAGGATATGACAAGTGAGGAGGCCATAGAGGCTGAGTTTAAAAACATAACCTCGCTCTATAGGCTTGATCAGCGAAGTGCTCAGGGCAACACAGAAGGAAAAGCTGCACTCGGAAAGCTACCTGCGGCTTCTGTAGCATTAATAGTCACTCTTATAATAGTATGGATTTTTATACTGAGTTATGTGATATTTAGCAGAATAAGGGCCAAAAACAGGGCATAAAACTGTACAATTTGACTATTGCAAATTGACTGATAATTTGTATAATAAGGGTGTTCAGGACAATAGACCAGTTTAACTGGTATGAAAGAGGAGAAAATTATGAAGAAGAAATTCGCATTATTATCAGCATGTGTACTTGTAATGGCAGCTACAACAAGCTGCGGAAAAAATCAGGACGAGGCTACAACAACTACAACTACAGTGGCAGACGCAACAACAGTAGCAGAGGACACAACAGCAGCAGAGGACACAACAGTAGCTGAGGACACAACAGTAGCTGAGGACACAACAGCAGCAGAAGACACAACAGTAGCTGAAGATACAACAGCAACTACAGCAGAAGCTGCAGCAGTTATGTCATATGCAGATTATGTAGCAGCTGATGTTGACACAGCAGTTACAGTAGAGACATATGTTCAGGCTACACAGTCATGGTGGGATAATACTATTACAGCTTATACACAGGATGCAGACGGAGCATATTTCATCTATGGAATGGCTTGTTCAGAGGAAGATGCAGCAAAGCTTGTTCCAGGAACAAAGATCAAGGTATCAGGTTATAAGTCAATCTGGTCAGGTGAAGTTGAGATTGTAGATGCTACATTTGAGTTCGTAGAGGGAGCAGATTCATATATTGCACCAGCTACAGATGTAACAGCATTTCTTGGTACAGATGATATCGAGAATTACATGAACCAGTTCGTAAGTTTTAAGGGACTTACAGTTGAGGCAGCATCAGAGGACGGAGCAGCTTTCCTTTATAAGTATGATGGTTCAGGAGCAGATGGTGACGATCTTTACTTCAATGTATCAGATGCTAATGGAAATAAGTATTCATTTACAGTAGAGTCATATCTTTGCGATAATACAACAGATGTTTATTCAGCAGTTAAGAACCTTGCAGTAGGACAGAAGGTAGATCTTGAAGGTTTCTTATATTGGTATGAGGGTGTTAATCCACACATCACAGCAGTAACAGTTGTAGAATAATATTGTTTTATAGATAAAAAAACAGTATGTAAGAGCAATAAGTTAAAACTTTGGCTACTCTGAGTTTAAACTTAAATTTATAAATTTGCGGTGTAGAATCATTTCTACGCCGTTTTTTTATGGCATAAGCCTGTGCCTCTACATAATCTAATTTATGATATTCACCTATGAATTCTTTTGAGTTCATAGGACTTCTTACTTTCGCCGGATGGGATGAGTGCAGAAGAAGCTCTCAATACCTAAATTTGAAATAAATAATTTGTAGTTAGTAATTGATTTTTTAATAAATTTTTAATATAATGATAAAGAGTCTGTGAGTATGAGACTATTTTGCAGAGAAAAATAAATGAATGCGAAAGGGGAAAAGAAATGTTTAGTATCAGTAATTTTATTCCATTTGAAGGAAGTCAGGGAAATGACGACATTGATATTGTAGCAGAGAGAGGGGCATTTAAGGTAATTGAGTATAAGAGAGATCTTAGCGTATATCCTGAGACAGCAGCAACTGCATATTTTTCAGCACAGATGAATGTGCATAAAAGACAGGTAGTATGCGACTTATCAAAGTCAAATGTTACACTTCAGGCAGGAGCTATGCAGTGGACAATCGGAAATGTAAATGCAACAACAGGCGTAAAGGGCGTTGGAGACTTCTTTGGTAAGGCGCTTAAGGGTGTTGTAACAAAGGAAAGCGCAATTAAGCCTGAGTATACAGGTGATGGATTGCTTGTATTAGAGCCTACTTATAAGTATCTTCTTCTTGAGGATGTTGCTGAATGGAACGGCGGTTTGGTAGTAGAGGATGGAATGTTCCTTGCAAGTGAGGCAGATGTTAAGCACTCACTTGTAGCAAGAAGCAACATATCTTCAGCCGTAGCAGGTGGAGAGGGGTTATTTAATCTCTCACTTGAGGGAAGAGGAATTGTTGCTCTTGAGTCATTTGTACCAAGAGAAGAACTTATTGTAATGAATCTTCAGGATGATGAGGTAAAAATCGATGGAAATATGGCAGTTGCATGGAGCAAGAGCCTTAGATTTACAGTAGAAAGATCAGGAAAGAGTCTCATTGGATCAGCAGCATCAGGTGAAGGTCTTGTAAATGTATATCGCGGAACAGGTAAGATCCTTATGGCACCTGTTAGAAAGTTCTAATAAATACAAGTTTAAGTAAAAACTTAAATCTAAAAGTAAATACTAAAATAATCAAATTTTTATGGGTCAAATATCGGTCGGAAGCATTGATATTTGGCCCATATTTTTATATATTTTATATAGTAAAAATTAATCATTTGATGAAGAAAGTGAAAATTTTACTTAAATTATTGTGATTAATTAACGAGGAAATATGGTTTAGTTTTTAAGGGAGATTGTGATGAAAAAGAAGACATTACAGAGAATGTTATGTACAGTTATGACTGCAGCCATGTTTATGTCTGGGTGTGCGGGTTCTGCTAGAGAGCAGAAGGATACTACTTTAGCTAGTGATAAGACAGAGGAAGCAGATAGCGCAGGTAAAGAGGCTACCACGCAGAATGAAGTCTCTGATGAAGGAAATTCTGATGGCACGGGTAAAGGAGACGATGCAGAAAAAGGAGATGGAGCAGAAAAAGAAGATGGCTCCCAAAAAACAGATTCTGCAGAGCAGGGAAAAATAGAAGAAGTTCCTAAGACCTATGTACTAAATGTAAATGCTGCAAATGAGGTACATGAAATAAGTGACCTTTTATATGGCATATTTATTGAGGATATAAACTTTGCAGCAGACGGCGGCCTTTATGCAGAAATGGTGCAGAACCGTTCCTTTGAATTTGGGAAGCTTGCAGCAGGTGATGAGCTTCATGCCTGGAGCAATGTAGGAGAAGCTAGTGTAAAGGTTGTTACAGATGATACTAAAGGGTGTCTTAATTTAAATAATCCTAATTATGCAGTGATAGAAAATACCTCAGGTGCACAGGCCGGAATAGAGAACAAGGGCTTCCTTGATGGAATGGCAATAAATGAAAATGCAGTCTACAATTTCAGCATATATGCAAAAGGGCTTGATGGCTACACAGGACCGGTTTATGTTACTTTAAAGGCAGGTGATAAAGAGGCGGCAACAGCAAAGATAGATGCCATCAGCGGTGACTGGGCAAAGTACGAGTTAAGCCTTACTTCTCAGATTACAGCAAATTCAAATGTCAGACTTGCAGTTACCATAGAAGATGGAAATGCTGCAATAGATATGGTATCTCTTTTCCCGGAGGATACTTATAAAGGCAGAAAGAATGGACTTAGAAGGGACCTTGCCGAAAAGCTTGAGGCATTAAATCCATCCTTTCTTAGATTTCCAGGAGGCTGCGTAGTTGAGGGTATGTCTCTTGACCTTGCATATGACTGGAAGGATTCCATAGGAATCGATGAGAACGGGAATCCATTATATTTTAATGATACCTACGGAGATGTTGCAGCAAGAAAGCTTGGACAGAATATCTGGACAAATGAAAATACATCAAATGATCAGAACCCATGCTACATGACCTATGGACTTGGCTTCTTTGAATACTTCCAGCTTGCCGAGGATATAGGAGCAATAGGCGTGCCTGTAGTTAACTGCGGACTTTGCTGTATGGGGCAGTCGCATGGAAGAGGCGCGGCAGTAGGCACAGAGGGAATGGATAAGTACATTCAGGATGCACTTGACCTTGTAGAGTTCTGCAGAGGAGATGAAAATACTACCTGGGGCAAGGTAAGAATTGCCTTAGGACATGAAGCTCCATTTGAACTTAAGTACATAGGAATCGGTAACGAGCAGTGGGGAGATGATTTCTTTAAGCATTATGAGGCATTTGTGGATGCCTTTGCTAAGGCAAGAGAAGAGAAGCCTGAAATGTATGGTGACATTGAAATCATGTTTACCTCAGGACCTGATGATGGAGACAGCGGACATGCAATGTACATGGATGCATATGAGGAGGCAGCAGACTGGCTTAAGGAAAATCCGGATAAGAGTATGAAGGATTTTGCTGGTGCTATAGATCATCATTATTATAATACTCCTGACTGGTTTTTATCACATAATGACTATTATGATGAGGAAAATTATAGCAGGAGCACGGAGAATATGCTTGATAAGACCTATGGCGGCGGTATAAATGTATTTCTTGGAGAGTACGCTGCACAGTCAAATACTCTTCGCGCAGCGCTTGCAGAGGCTTCTTATATGACAGGTCTTGAAAGAAACGGTGATGTAATAGTAATGGCAGCATATGCGCCGTTATTCGGAAATCTTGTAGGACTTCACTGGTCACCGGACCTTATCTGGTTCAACAACACCCTGTCAACAGCATCAATCAACTACTACGTTCAGCAGATCTTTGGTCAAAACGCGGGAACAAAGCTTCTTGAATCTAGTATGGACGGAGCAGCCATTGAAAGCACTGGAGTAAGCGGAAAGATAGGTGTAGGAACCTGGAGCACCTCAGCAGAATTTTCTAACATAAAGATAACAGATAATGATACCGGAGAGGTAATTGCAGAGCCGGATTTAAGCTCGGAGGATGCCTTTAAGGGAGAGTGGGAATTTGTATCTGATGGAAAGTGGTCTGTAGAAGGAAATGTAATTAAGCAGTCTTCTTCAAAGACAGATACCTATAGGTATGGAACAACTGGAACAGCAGCATATTTTGGAGATAAGAACTGGAGAAACTATACTCTTACACTTACAGCAAAGAAAAATGCGGGCCTTGAGGGATTCCTCATTCCTTTTGCTGTTACGGGAGCAGAGGACAATTATTTCTGGAACATAGGCGGCTGGAACAATACGGTGTCATGTCTGCAGCAGGTATCAGCAGGTGCTAAGTCTGATCGGATAGGAGGAACTGTAAAGAACTGCAGTATAGAGACCGGTGAGGAATATGAGTTAAAGGTTGTTGTAAAGGATACTAACGTAAAGTGCTATATCGATGACAGACTCTACATAGACTATGAAATACCGCCGACAACAAAGTATGAATGCTATCAGGTAGTAAGTACTGATGAGAGCGGAGATATCATAATAAAACTTGTAAATGTAACTAAAAATGCTCATGATGTAGAGATAAACATTGACGGCGCATTAGCAGAGGATGGGGGATCCCTTCTTTCAGATAAAGCCGTTGTATATCAGGTAGCAGGAGATTCGCCTGATAATGATAACATACTTGGAGCAACAGAGGATGTAACTCTAGAAAGCTTTGAGATAGATGGAGTTTCAGATCACTTTACTTATACAGTACCAATGTATTCAGTAACAGTAATCAGAATTCCAAGAAACAAATAATCTAAATAGCAATAACACTTGACAAGTTGGTTTTTATATGTTAAAAAATGTTTTTATAAAGTTGCAATAGAAAGAGCCCTGAGCTTTCTTCCTGACAATGATGGCGTAAAGATTAAGGAAAAATTATTTTAAAAGATATAATTAATTCACAGAATGAACACTTTTTTCGTTTAAAATCTCATCAATCAGTTCTAAGCATTAGTATGTAAAGTGACTTATTTTAATATTTATTGGAGGTAAAAAATATGGGAACAATTGAAACAAAGGCTTATGCAAAGATTAATTTAGCACTTGATGTAACAGGTGTGCGTGATGACGGTTATCACATGGTAAAGATGGTCATGCAGACACTTAGTCTCCATGATAGACTGTTTATTACAGAGACAGACGATGATAGGATTTCGGTAAGTACAAACCTTCCATTTCTTCCAACGGGCAAGGCAAATCTGGTTTATCTTGCTGCCTCAGTTTTCCGTGAGAAGACAGGATTGACCAAGGGAGTACATATTTCTTTAAATAAGCATATTCCTGTAGCAGCAGGTCTTGCAGGCGGAAGCAGTGATGCAGCAGCTGTTCTTAAGGGAATGAACACTCTTTTTAATACAGGGCTCTCAAATGATGAGCTTAAGGATATTGCATTAAGACTTGGAGCAGATGTACCATATTGTCTTATTGGTGGAACTGTGCTCTGTGAGGGCATAGGAGAAGAGCTTACTCCTTTGCGCAATGCACCATATGCAAATGTAATCCTTGTAAAGCCAAAGGTATCAGTATCAACAAAGCATATCTATGAAAAGCTTGAATTAAATGAAAATTCAGATCATCCAGATGTGGATTCAATGATAAAGGCCATTTCTGATGGCAATTATGTAGGAGTATCATCTAAGGTAAAGAATATTCTTGAGCCGGTTACAGCTTCAGAATATCCGGAAATCAAGGAAATAGAGCAGATGCTCCGCGAAAATGGCGCTGATTGTGCAGCAATGAGCGGCAGCGGTCCTACAGTATTTGGACTTTTCACAGATAGAGAAGTAGCACAGAAGGCCTTCTTCAAGTTCAAGGAAGATGGCAAGTACGCTAGAAATGTATTCCTTACAGGCTATAAGTACAATATTAATCTCTAATATGATTGGAATAAAATAGTCTAGTCAATTTAAAATATGAAAGCCATGTAGATTGATGTCTGCATGGCTTGTTTTTTTAAAAGAAAGATGCTATTATTATTTGGAAAAGCAGGAATTAGATATGAGCAAAAAGGCCAGAAATATAGGTAAGATGAGCCACTAAAAGACAGGCGTAGCCATCAGATAGAAAGAGATTAAAAAGTTAAAAGATTAAAAGATTAAAAGATTAAAAGATTAAAAGATTAAAAGGTTAAAAGATTAAAAGGTTAAAAGGTT
>ODAI012156567.1_pt1 | contig 22668 bp, 16 predicted proteins | sample 1539321 | NCBI WGS metagenome assembly ODAI01 (sample SAMN02144231, study PRJEB22623) | gut metagenome | biome: sheep rumen | host: Ovis aries | place: New Zealand | reverse complement strand
GGTGACAATCATCAGAATCATATAGACGTTCGTCAGTTTGCCTAACAGCAGACACGGAATAAGGATGGCTGCAATGACAATCAGACCGCCCATCGTCGGCACACCTTTCTTGCCTACATTGAAGGGGTCGGTTTTTTCGTCACGCTGCGTCTCGGAGATGTTGTGACGCTTCATGTAGTTGATAAACCAGTTCCCGAACCAGATACTCACGAGCAGACCGATCACGCCTGCCGTGATAGCGCGGAACGAAATATAGGTCATCAGTCGCGCACCGCTCAAATGCCCGTAAGCTGTTGTCAGATAATTAAACAGATGGTATAGCATGTCCTTTTCGATTTTTCGATAAATCGATATTTCGATATATCGTATTAAATAAACTGTCTCACAACCTCATGGTCGTCAAAATGGTGCTTCACACCTTTGATAATCTGGTAGTCCTCATGACCCTTGCCTGCCACCAGAATCACATCGCCGCTCTGCGCCAACGTGCAAGCGGTCTGGATAGCCGCCGCGCGGTCCTCGATGACCAAAGTGCTTTTGAGTTCCTCTTCCGTCAGTCCGGCTTTCATATCATTCAGGATATCTGCCGGCTCTTCGTCGCGCGGGTTGTCGGAGGTCAGGATCAACTGCTCGCTCCCTTTCTTCGCAATCTGCGCCATCATTGGTCGTTTGCCTTTGTCGCGGTTGCCGCCGCAACCGATTACCGTAATCAATTTCGGCTTTTGACTTTCGGCTTTTGACTTTCGACTATCTAGAATCTCCCTAATCGTCTGGATCACATTATCTACGGCGTCCGGCGTGTGGGCATAATCGACGATAGCCGTCCAGCCTTTCGGGCTGCGGATGGTTTCAAACCGTCCGTTCACGGGCTTCAGCGTACTCAGCACACGCAGCACTTCCAGTTCATCAAAACCCAAGCACAGTGCAGCGCCGTAGATACACAGCAGGTTGCTCACGTTGAACCGTCCTACCAGTGGCACAAAAACCTCTTTGCCGTTGATATTGAGCATCATTCCCTCGAACCCTTCTTCCAGTATCTGCGCCTTGTAATCCGCCAGCGAACGGGTGGAGTAGGTATGTACCGCGGCCTTGCAGTTCTGCGTCATCACCAAGCCGTTCTTGTCGTCCTTGTTAGTCACAGCAAAAGCGCTCTTCTTCAGACCGTCGAACAGCCTTTTCTTCGTGTCGCGGTAGTTGTCAAAGGTCTTATGGTAGTCGATATGGTCCCTCGTGAGGTTGGTGAACAGCGCCCCGTCAAAATCGAGTCCGGCGATACGTTCCTGGGCGATGGCATGGCTGCTGACCTCCATGAACGCGTACTCGCAACCGGCATCTACCATCCGCCGCAGCAGTCCGTTCAGTTCGATGGCGTCCGGCGTGGTGTGCGTCGCGGGCACTGCCTCGTCCTCGATATAATTGACCACAGTGGACAGCAGACCGGCCTTGTGACCCATCGCGCGCACGAGTTTATATAATAAGGTGGCGATGGTCGTCTTGCCGTTCGTGCCGGTCACACCGACCAGCGTCAGTGCCTTGCTCGGCTCGCCGAACCACTTGCTCGCCAACAGCCCCAGTGCCTTGTCCGTGTTCTCTACGAGGATGTATGTAACTTTCGCCTCTAACTTTTCGCCTTTAGCCTCTTTCGGCAGGTACTTCCTGTTCGAAAGTACCACTGCACCTGCGCCCTTCGCGACACAACCATCAATGAACGTGTGTCCGTCTACTGCTGTGCCGACTTGGGCAACGAAAAGGTCGCCTTGACCCACTTTGCGGCTGTCGAAATGAATGCCGCTGATCTCATTGTCCGTCGTACCGATCACCTCAATCGGCTTAATCGCTGTCAATAACTCGCTGAGTATCATTCGTAATCCGTAATTTTGAATTCGTAATTTTTAATTAGCGTTTTTCCAAAACGCGCTCGCCTTCGCGATACACATAGCACCCCGTGTACGCCATCGTCTTCTCGGCAATCACCCTCACTGTACTGCCGCAGTCCATACCTGCGTCGTAAGGATACTGCGGGTCCTCGATCATGCAGATGCACGTGTACCGCGGGTTCTCCTCCGGGAAGTACCCGACAAACGTCATTCGGTGGCGTCTGCTCGAATAGCCGTGGCCGGGGATGAACAGCTGCGCGGTACCCGTCTTGCCGGCTATGCTCACTAAATTGCTTTGTGCTTTGCGGCTCCATAGCTTCTTCGCTGCCGTTCCCAAATGGTCGTCCCACACAACATCGTGCAGTGCCCCTTGTATGTCACGCAGCGTGCGGTTGCTGCAAATGGACGACTTCACCACCTCCGGCCGGAACCGTTCAACGTCCTCGCCGTTCTGCTGGATACCGCTCACCAACATCGGACGCATCATACGCCCGCCGTTGGCGATCGCGTTGTAGAACATCAATATCTGCATCGGGCTCATCTCCACCGAGTACCCGTAACTCATCTTGCTGAGCGTCACCGTGTCGCGTGGCACATCGATACGCACTTTGTCTGCACCCGGGATCTCGCAATAGACGCTGTCCGTCAGTCCCATCTTCTCTATCCGCCGCACGAACTTGCGCGCCGAACCCTCGTAACTCCGCGTAATCAGTTTGGCGAGAGCAATGTTACTACTTACCGCCAGCGCGCTCCGGACGGTCAGCAATGTGTCCATCGGGTGCGCGTCCGTGTGCTTTACGCTGAAGTACTGCCACGGCTTGCGGCTCACGCTCACCGTGTCGTCTATGTCGATCTTCCCGTCGTCCAGAGCGGCAACGAGAGCAATCGTCTTGAAGGTCGAACCCGGCTCCACACGCTGCACGGCGTGGTTCTGCGCCTCGAAATACTCGCCTTCCTTGGTGCGGTCGATGTTGGCGATGGCGCGGATATAACCCGTCTGCGTCTCCATCAGGATGGCGCAGCCCCATTTGGCGTTCCGCTCGCGCGTCTTCTCGGTCAGCGCGTTCTCAACGATGTCCTGCAGATTGGCATCGATGGTAGTCAGCACATCCAGGCCGTCTTTGGCTTCTTCCACGGTCACTGACTCGTACCGCCCGCCGATCTTCTGGATACTGCTCAAACCGTCCTCGCCGCGCAACTCCTTGTCAAAACGCTTCTCCAGACCCGAATTACCGCTACCGCCCTCGCCGTAGATGCCGCCGATGGTGCGACTCGCGAGGATGCCGTAAGGCTTGATACGCCGGTGCTGGTCCTCAAAGAAAATACCGCTCTTGTACTTGCCTTTCCTGATTAGTTTGTTCTTCTCCAACTCCTGCCGCTGCAGGTAATTGATCCGATGGTCGCATACCCTCAGACGCTTGGCGCCTTTCTTGTAAGCCTGAGTGATGCGCGTCTTGTACTCCGCCTGCGTGTGGTCGCCTACGATGGTTGCCAAATCCAGTGCAAGGGTGTCAATGTGCTCCGTGAATAACTGTCCGCCTTTCTCGTGCAATGCGGGCACACGCGTATCCATATAGACATAGTACTGTGGCATACTGGTGGCGAGCAGATGACCGTTGCAGTCGAGGATGTTGCCTCGTGTCGCTTGGATGGGGCGGCTGGCCGGCACTTGTTTTTCTGCCACTTTGAGCCACTCGTCACGCTCCACTGCCTGAATATAGATGATCTTGCCGAGCACGGCTACGAAACCCGCTGCAATCACAATGAATATGATTGCAAACCTCCATACCGTATTTCTTTGCTCGTCACTCATAAATCTTCACCGGCGGCACTCTGTTCTCCTTCAACTCGCTTCCGTTCGCTTGCAGGGCCTCTAATATCTGGCTCTGCCGTGTGGTGTTGGTCAGCTGCGCACTGACCGTCATGTAACGGAACTTGGCGTCTAACATCTCTTTCTTCGTGTCCGTCAGTCTGTGTTGCTGTTTGACGGACTGGTAACCAATCAGGATATACAGAAACAGGAGCCCTACAATCAGTCCGATCAGCGGATACAGCTCCCTGATCTTCTTGCTCCGCAGCCTGTCGCCGTTCAGCCACGATTGTATGTCATGTGCATCTGCCATTATTTTTTCTCTGCCACTCGTAATTTCGCACTCCGGCTACGCGGGTTCCGTTCTACTTCATCCTCGCTGGCTGTACGCCCTTTCTCGATGACATCAAACGGAGTGAGCGCGTTTCCGTAAAAGTCTTTCTCTATCGTACCTTCCAAGTTCCCGCTTCTAAAAAAGTTCTTCACCAGCCGGTCTTCCAACGAGTGGTAAGTCAGAATGGCTATCCTGCCGCCGGGTTTCAACAGATCCCGTGCTGCCACTAACATCTCCCGCAGTGCCCCCATCTCGTCGTTCACCTCTATCCGCAGCGCCTGAAACAGCCGCGCCAAGTCTTTCTTGTACTGCGCCGGTACTTCTATTTCCTTTGTATCCGCCATGCATGGCGGATTTATCTGGAGGTTCAGTGCCGCGTTAATCAGTTCTTCAGTCCGTAAAATAGGCTTCTGAGAACGGGCTTTGCATATATTCCTTGCGATGCCCCTCCCGTTCTTCATCTCGCCGTAAAGCCAGAAAACTCTCGCTAACTCTTCTTCGCTGTACCCATTCACTATATCCGCCGCCGTACGTTTGGCGGTCTGGTTCATACGCATATCCAACGGCGCACTGAAACGGAAACTGAACCCTCTCTCCGGGCAGTCGAAATGGTGAAAACTAACCCCGAGGTCTGCCAGCAACCCGTCTATCTCTTTCACTCCGTAATAATCCATCCAGTTCTTCAGATACCGGAAATTGCTATGCACGAACGTCCACTTCGGGTTATTGACGAATACCCCGTCATCCTTCGTACATCGTACATCGTCCCCTTGTACATTCTCATACGCCTCTATATCCTGGTCAAACGAATACAGGTGTCCGCTTTCCTTCGTACATTGTACATCGTCCCTTTGTACATCCGCGTCCATCCTTGCAAGGATAGCGCGGCTGTGTCCTCCTCCGCCGAAAGTGACATCCACATACACGCCCCCGGGTTTGATTGCCAAACCCTCGATCGTCTCTTGCAGCATCGCCGGTATGTGGTAAATCTCACTCTCCATCTTACGTCCTTTCTCCTATCTGTTTTACATAATTCTTTAGTTCTTCTTTAGTTCTTATTTAGTCCTTTTTTGGTTCTTATTTAGTACATCTTTGTTTCTTGCTATTCCATTTCTGTACTCTTTCTGTACTAATTGACCCCTGTTCGTTTCATTTTTGCCCGCAACCGTGCCGCCAGCTCACTCTGGCTGAGCCGTTTCGCAGCGAACGTCTCCGGTGCCCAGACGGCAAAGCGGTTCAGCATACCTACGAACAGCACATCCTGTTGGGCGCCGATCGTCTCGAGGTTCTTCTTCTGCAACAATATTCGGCCCTGACCGTCCATATCCAGATACTCGGCGTCGGCCATGAACTGCATAAGGATCAACTGGTCCTCCGGGTCCCACTCGTCAAGCGTTTGGCGCAACTGCTCGACCTTCTCGTTCCACACCTCTTCCGGGTAGAACATCAGACACTCGTTGTCCGTGTCGCGGCGCATCACAATACGCTTCGACTCGGCTTCTGCCAAAATCTTGCGGTAAACCGCCGGAACGAATATGCGCCCCTTCTCGTCCAGCCGTCCTTCGATATTTCCGATAAATGTCTGCATAAACGTCAATTTCTATCCTTTTTAAGGTTTTGTCTGTTGTTTTCTTGTAAGGCGAATTATAAATTCGCTGCAAAGGTACGAAAAAATAATAATATTCACCACATTTCCCCACAAAAAAATCTTTCAATTGTTTTATTAACAACTTTTCAACAACTATAAACATAATGAAACCCGTGTAAACTCAGGAATTTACACGGGTTATAAACAATTTTACTGAAATGTGGGGTGAAGTGGAGTGCAACTCCACTGTCAATTAAAGCTCTGCACCTAACAGGTTGAATTTCTTGTCACCCTTAACGATTACAATCTGACCGTTCTCGATGGCTTTGTGGGCTTTGATACCATCCTCAACGCGGTCGAGAGCCTGCGTGCCGGACTCGTCTATAGCTGCGTTAACTGAGATAAGGGCGTTTATTCCAAAGAGGTTACGGAACTTACCGTTTCCGATATAGTATGTGTCACCATAGCCGGCATAATCTGCACCGTCGCCATATAAACCGAAGTTGGCACCCTCGCCGTTGAGACCGCTGATGGTGATGAAGAACTCACCGGTGATGTTCTTTTTAATCGGGAAGGTCACTACACCCATGGTATGAGAAGCACCTTGCTGGTCTTGTACCGTATGGCTGAACGTGATATCAACATCGGTAGCCGTATGGCTTGCCAGCTCCGTATCCGTGTCTATCAGGTATTGGTTGCCTTGAATGGTTACGGGGTGGAGAGCCAGTTTGAGGCTGTTACCGATTTGAACGGAAGTCGAATTGCGGGATATTACAAAGATAGTGATACTGTCTATCTTGGTGGTCATCCCTGCAAAACCCCAAGGAGTACCGATAGTATCAACCTGACCCATACCAATGTTCGGATATGCGGAAAGATCAATGCCTGAACCAAACAGATAAGGCATTTCCGCAGTTAACATCCAGGGAGAGTAGTCGCTACCATCCTCACTAAAGACTGTGCTGGTGTACATATGGCATTTGGTCATATACAGGTATGCGTCAGGACTGAAAGTGTACCAGTACTGATGCTCTTCTGTGCCGCCATATTTGTACTCTGCGCCGCTGGCGGTGGCAAAGATAGGGGTGGCTTGGTAACCTGCACCGGCCTCTATCTCACCCGCGGGGATGACTAAATCGGTGTCCTGAGAAAGCATATATTCGTCTGATACCTCGCCCAGGAACCAGCCAAACTGCTCCTCCGATGCGAATACGGAGAAATTATAGAATGTGACATCCTCGGTCGCCTTGGTCAGAATCATCGGATAATACATACCTGCAGTAGGGGAAACACCGGCATACAAACCATCCTCCATCTTAAGCAGGTAGAAAGCCGTGTCGGCTGCTGCCGCTGCGGCTGCTGCACGAGGGGCAATGTGACGGGGAAGAGCTCCGTTCTTGTACACCTTGAAATCAGGGGTGAGTTGCTCCATCGCGATACGGGTGGTCCGGAGACCGGAATCGGTTGCTTTCTTTGCACTCAGCTCGGCTTTGGTGGCTTGAGACTGTGCCATTACACTGATTGCCATCCCGGCAATAAGCGCAAGAGTAAAAATCTTTTTCATACTCATTCTTGTTTTTTAATTGAACAATAGGATTTCTCCTGTGATTATTTGTTATTGTATTTTTATTCCTAATGGATTGTATAGTACGCCGTTTTTGCGGATGACCAGCATACCGTTCCGGAGCAGTTTCTCCGCCCGGGCGTCCGGGACGCTTGCCTCCTCAATACCTTGCGACTCTTCGCCCACCTGGTCGATGCGGAAGACAATCTGCTTGCCGGCTTTGCCGATCTTGATAATATCGCCCGCTACAGGGGTGGAAGTGGCATAGATATGCATCGTGAACAACCGGTAGTAAGACCAGATGGTGATGGGATCTTCGTCGTCTCCGCCGATATTGGTCTCATAGTCTGCGTTGATCTCGATGTAGTCGGGCTGGGAGATCTCCAGGTTCCATGTGCGGTTGATCGAGTCGTAAGGGGTAAAAGTGGAGTAGAAGGCAAACTCGCTGTTCCGGCTACCCCATTCTTTGTAAGCCGCGGTGTAGTGATACTTGCCGGACTCGTATTGGATCATCTTGACCGGAATGGTGTCGCCCACTTGCCCGGTCTTTGCGCCACGGCTGGCGTAAAAGTCCTCCAGAGTGGGGTAGATACCGTTCAGCATGATATACGGCTCGTAGTCATTGACTGCAGTCAGCTCGTTCGCATAGACCATCTCCGATTTGCTCTCATACACACTGCATTGTGCGGCATAAACACCAAAGTTGTCGCCCTCTTTGAAACCGGAGATACTTACGTAGAAAGGCTGGTCGATCAGCAGACCCTCGCTCAGCAACTCGCCATAGGCAGTCGTGTCGCGCATCTGGAACGTCAGCATTTTGCCTTTCTTGTAACTCATGCCGGAGAGGTTCGCCATCGTTGCTGCCGATTGGGCTAACGTGTCGCCGCTCTCCGTGATGATGGCCATGTACAGCGTGTCGAAATGGAGGTCGGACTGATTGAAAGCAGAGTATTTGTCACTACCGACTGCCATCGTCACGCTCTTGATATATAGCGGTGCCTGGGGCTTGTCGTAATAGGTTCGGAGCTCTACCGGCTGTACGCGGGTATAAACAATGGAGTCGGCTGTGTTGGCGGCATTACGGACGAGCGTTTCGTCAATGTTTAAAGCAGACGAACCGTATAGGTAATGCACATAACCGTCCGAGTCGGTCGCGGCTAACAGATCCATGCTCACACCCGAGCCGGTGATGTTAATGGCGTTGGTCAACGGCCACAAACCGTCACTGCTGTTACCGCTGGGAAGACCGCCTACGGCGAGAGGACAGTTACGGGCGGAAGGAATCCACGCACTGCTGAGCAGCATGAAACTGCTACTCGTGCCGTCCTCATAAGTCACGGTCTGGAGAGGAGTTGCTTGTTGCCACAGGTAGCCGGCATCGCCGTCGGCATCCATGGCATAAGCGTCCTGGTAACCGCCGCGGGCTACGATGGAGTCGTAGAAATTACCTTTTGTATCCACATAGTAGTTCGCGTTCTCGCAATAAGAGGGGTACTCGTTGGAGAAGGCGGTCGCATATTTGATCGTCTTGTACTCCGTGATGGTGTTGTTCCATTTCCAGCACTTGATACTGTCCGACCATGCGCCGATAACACCGGGGGTGCTGAACCAGGTTCCTTTTCCGGCTTCGTCCATACCCAGGAAAAGGGTGCCTTTGGGATTCGTATAGCCTTTGATTAGTGTGCTCGCGTCTGCTTTCGGAGCGCGTGCCGGCTCTGAGGCAGCGGGGAGATTGTCCTCGTTCACATAGACTTCCCTGCCCATCGCGGGGGCTCCCTCCAATAACTCCAAGAAAATATCGGAGTGCTCCGGATAGGGAGTGACAGGCAGCTTCTTGGGTGCTTCGGCAAATACGCTGGTACTTGCTACCAATAGGGTCAATATAGTTGTCTTTTTCATCATAATTCAGTGTTATATAGTATTCGCTTACATAATGATCTTGTCAGCCTGTATGCGGATCGCGGTACCGTCCGCTTTCTTCATCAGCAGCTGTGTCATGTTGAGCTGCGAGCCGGTATAAGACTCCGGAGTGAAAGTGCCGCTGAAGATGTCCGCCAATTGCTGTGCGGCATCGTCAGGATTGGCTGCTATGCGGGCGAACAGGGGACGCAGGGCGCTCTCGTAATCCTTGTATTGCAGGCTGATGGTGGTGTCGGTCTTGCTGTAAGTCAGGTTGATACGCCCGCTGAATAGTTTACCCTCCGCACGGTAGGATATGTGAAGCGCGTACGCATAACTCTTGATGCCTCGTGAGTTGACCGATGTAGTCCGCTCGTAAGCGATGGTATGGATCGTGGCGCCCTTGGCTTCAGCGGCGGCGTTCAATGCCTCTATGGCGGCAACGGTCGCTGCGTCACTGCCTTCGGCTACATAGATCCAACGGCTGTACTTCGTAAACTTGAACGCGAAGAAATCAGCGGCATTGTAGTTGCTGGTGATGAAGGCACTGCCGTCCGTGGAGACCAACGCGCTCTTGTCTTCTCTCAGTACAAAATCGTTCACCTTGTTGACGCTGTCTGCCAGCAGGAAACCTTCGTACAGATGCAGACCCGTCGGGGTCATGATGAAGCCCTCCACAACATCCTCTCCCTTGGCGTTCTTATACGTGAAGCAGCCGTCATTATACGTGATGGAAGTGCTGTTCTTGCCGTCATAATAGGTCATGTCAATACCGTTGTTGTCGGTAAAGAGGTTGTCGTTATACTCATCGACTGCCGCAAAATAACTCTTCCACGTCATGGCTGCCGGTACAGGTTCCATGGTGATGTACGCACCATGTTTCTTACCGATCAGTTTGATGTAGTCAGCTTCGTTCTTGAGTACCACGAACTCATAGTCTCCTCCGTAACCGATACCATCCGATCCCGGGTCGGCAAAAATGGTCAGGAGGTTGTTGTACGAATGGAAGGAGAGTACGCAACCCTGGTTGGAACTTACGCCCCAAAGGCTCGTCTCCTCGGCATATAGGTTGTTGCTCGATGCAGGGTTCTTTGCCGCAACGGTCACCTCACCGTTTGCATTGAATTTCAGCAACAACGCATAACCGGCAGAACTCGTGGTCGGGAAATAGCGCATCTCCCATCCGTTCGCCTGACCCGCCAGGTTCTTGCGGAGTGTCTGCTCGTAGTTTTGTATGCGTTCCGCCGCCGACTGCTCAAACAGGTTCGCCTCCTCGCGGCAACTATTGAGCCCGAGCAGAACCGACGCGGTCAGCATATATGTTAATGTACGTTTCATATCTTCTGGATTTGTCTCTGTTAGTCTTATTTACCGTAACTGTCGTTCATCACTACATCGTAGGAGAGAGCCTCCTGACGGCGCTGTACCTCGGCGCGCATGGAGTCAAGGCTGTAGTTGTATTTCTCTTGCAGCCAGTCCTTGCACATGTTCACCTTGGTGGTGAGAATATCCGTACCTTCCTGCGTCTCGTCAATCGATACAATGTGGGTATGGTCTTCCGCCATCGTAAAGCCGCGTTTGGCCCACTTCTCACGGGTGTCGGTGATGTAACACGAGATCACCTCCACGAAATCCTCATGTGCCTCACTCATGGAGTAGGGAGTCACAAAACCCATCTTATAGGCTTCCTCGTCACTGCGGTACTGCCATGACTGCGAGTCGTACTTGCCGGCGGAGATCTGCTCGTACTCCTTCGGGAACGACTTGGTCTGGTGCAGAATATGCGAGAACTCGTGGTGCATCGTGTGGAAGATGTAGAAGTTCAGCCACTCCAGATCATTTAGGTCGATATCGTTCATGTTATAGAGCGTGATCTTGATACCGCCTTCTGCCACACCCAGTGTCTCGGTACCCTGCGCTGCATTGATGGCGGGAGAGCCGATCACGTTGATAATACGCGGTGCGTACATTTTCAGGAAATCCGGACCCATCTGGGCGGAGTAGGCATCTATCCAGAGGAACTTGATGGCATGCGCTACAATCTGGGCCTTGTCATAAGCCACCGGTACCAGATTGTAATCCACATCCGTGGATTCATCCGCTAATTTGTACTGGAAAGCGATGTTATACGGTTTCTGATAACTCTCATAGAGATACTTGTCGAACGCGTAGGTCGCCTGCGTGGAGTCCAATACAGGGAGGTTGGGAAAGATCGAGTCTTGATCCAACTGCTCGCGGCAACCCGTTAATGCAAGGATGGCAAACAGAGCCATCGTAATATGTTTGAAATACGTCTTCATCTTTCTAATTCTCAGTCTGTTTATTCATTAACCGGTTCTTTCGTCAGGGAGCTCATCTCGTTCTGTAACTGCAAGAAGAGTTCAAGACCATTCACGTTGCCGGACGGACCATCGATAGTCACGGAGTTGTTGTCGCCCATGTTCTCACGAGGGTTCGCTTTCTGTCCGCCGATCAGCGCCTCCTGCGGCAACTGGATTGCACGGCGGTCATCGTTCCAAGTCAAGGTCTTGGTCACTACAGGATAGCCGATCTCGTGGGTGATCTCAATGCCGTAACGCTTGATATCAAACCACCGCATGCCGTCATGCAGGGTCTCTATGCGGCGGAAATGAAGCGCGCACCACAGGTACGGCAGCTTGTCGTCGGAGATGGTCCACTCGGGACACATGTCCGTGTTATGCAGTACCGGAGTCTGGTGGACGTTTTTGTTCTTGCGGAAGAAACTCTTGATGTTCGCATCCGTCAGATTCTGGGTGCAGAGATAGCCCTTCGCCCATACATTCATGTCCTCTACCGCACCGCTCAGATCATTCTTCATAATCTTTGCTTCCGCACGGCACAGCAGGGTCTCACCGGTGGTGAACTCTCGGCGGATCGAGTGAGGATAGCCGATACCGGCTACCTTGTCGGTGTACTCGAACGGCTCGTACAGCTTGCTTAGGAAACCGCCGAAGTTTGCGTCAAACCGCCAAATACTGACACCCGGGAACAGACCGCTCCAGCACGGACCCGAGCCGTTCACCGTGTAGTCACGGGGCGCACGGTTGAAGGTATATCGGCAGGAAGTGTTCACGTTGCCGTACAGCGCAAAGGAATAGGTACTCAGAAGCAACAGATTGGCAGGGGAGGCTACATCCGTCCATGCGTATAACTCCAGCTCGATGTTACCTTTCTCCTTGCAGTTCTGCGCATCGAACATCAACATCGAAGCCTCGCTTGCCGTGTTGCCCAATACCTTGTCCGCGTACGTGATAACCTGGTCGTAGTCACGTTTGAAAAGGTAGAAACGCGCAGCAAAAGCATAGGCAGCCTTCGCGTTAAAGTGATACTTGGGGACCGCATAGTACTCGTCGCTGACAAACGGCAGGGCGGCGAGCAGGTCCTTCTCTATCAACTGGTATACCTCCGTCACGCTGTGACGCTCGTAAACAGGTTTAACCTCCGTCTCCGGCTTGGTCATGTAGTGGACACCCGGATCGTTCTTGCTCAACTCATCGCTGCGATAAGCCTTGCCAAAGATATTCACCAGGATAAAGTGGTTGTAGGCGCGGCAGAGCAACGCCTCCGCTTTCTCGGCGCTCATGTCCTGACCTTTTTCCTCCAGTTTGGCGATCGCCTCCAATGCCTGGTTGGCTACTGCGATGTTATGATAGCAGTGATCCCAGATCCAGTAAGGACTGTCCTGACCGGCAAAAGCCGTAACGTCCTGCCATGCGAATATCTGGTTGTATCCCTGGTCAAACGGCTGTTTGGTATTCACGTGACCTACAGCATCGGGAGTGTTGTTGTCGATGATGTTATCGGAACTGAACTCACCGATAGGACCGTAGTTCGGTGCATCGTAGGCGTTGACCAACAAGAGACGAACTTTCTTTTTGCTATCTATCTCGGTACGGTTATCCGGGTTCTTGTCCAGAAAATTGCAACCGGACAGGGCGATAACCGAAAGTAGTATATATAGTATGTTTTTCTTATTCATATTCATCGTGATTTGCATGCTTAGTCATTAGAATCCCAAACGGAAAGTTAACGTAAACTGGCGCGGTACAGGCGAACTTACACCACCTGAACTGTAGAACTCGGGATCCTGTCCGTTCAGTTTCTTGTCTGCATACAGCAGGGCAAGGTTCGTTCCGCTCAGCTTGGCGGAGAAGGACGAAACGGCCTTCTGACCCTCAAACCATTTCTGCGGGAAGGTGTACTCCAGCGATACTTCCTTCAGACGGATGAAATCGCCTTTTGCTACGCGCTGGTCGCTGTAGTTGTATGCCGAGTAAGCGTAGCGCAGACCGTCGATCGTCTCAAACTGACGTTTGGAAGCAATGACAGGGATGGTCGTCTTCGCCTCGTCACCGGCTACGATCCAGCGGTTCTTCATCTCACGCATGTTGGCGCTCAGATCGTTGTACTCGCTGGCATATACGTTGCACAGGTTGTTCAGACGGATCACGTTGCCTCCGCGGAAAGTCAGGAAGATACCCACCTTGAAGTTCTTGAAGATAGTGAACTCGTTGCTGAAACCGCCATCGATAGTCGGGTCAATCGTTCCCTCGAACTTCAGGTAATCCAGATTCTCGTAGTCCTGGAAATTGATGTCTCCGTAGTTGGAAGGGTTGAAGGTCTCGGTACACTCCTTGTTGGAGTAGAACAGCGGCAGACCCTGCTCCGTGAGACCCGCAAAGCGGATGGAGTACAGAGAGTACAGAGGCGAACCTTCCTGACGGCCGTAACCGTTAAGGAGCGTGTACGCGCGGTCACGCGAGTCCAGACGGGTAATCTTGTTGGTGATATGGCTGAACGCGATGTTGCTCGTCCATTTGAAGTTCTTGATGTCCACATTCACCGTGGAGAGCGCAATCTCGACACCGGACGACTTCATGTTGGCGTCGTTGGCGTATTTGGTAATCGTACCGCCGACACCGGCTGTCTGTACCGGACCGATCAGGTCGTAGTTGTTACGGATGAAGAAGTCCACATCCAGATTGATACGGTTGCGTACAAAGCCCAGGTGAGTACCCACGTTGAACTCGTGTTTCTTCTCGTAGGTCAGCTCCGAGTTGGCAAGATCCACCAGCTCGATACCGGTCTCCGTAACGCCTGCCAGCGGTCTCCACGGGTTGTATGCCTGGAAGATAGCCAGAGAGTTGCTTACCGACTCCGGACCACGGGTGGCGGTCAGCGAATAACTCAGCTTCAAGCTTGCAGCCGTCCACCACTCGCCGAAAGTCGGACGCCAGAATTTCTCTGCGTCGGCATTCCATATACCGCTGACGTTCCACGTCGGCAGCCAGCGTGCCTTCATCGAGTGGCCCAACTTATTGGAACCCTCGTAACGGATCGTTCCGGTTACGGAATAACGCGATTGGTAAGAGTAGGTCGCTGTGGCGAAGAAAGCCAGGTTGCGGTCGTAGTAGTCGCTGTTGGCGTAGTACTGCGTTCCTTCCTCTTTCATCTGCTTGAAGGCTTTGTAGTCGAAGGACGGAATACCGCCGTTCTCGTACTGGTAACCCCAGCCCTCGAACTCCGATACCTGACGGTCGGTGGAGTTGCTCTCTACACCGGCGTAGAAGTTGATGATGTGATCCTCCCCTTCGCTGCCGTCATTGGCAAAACCGTGGTTATAGGATACCGAGGCACGCAGATCGACTGCCAACAGACGTTTGAAACGGTCGTGGAAAATACCACCGTTCGGCAGTACTGTCTGGGGCAGTGCGCCCGTTACGTCCGGGTCCGTATAGAGGTACTCGTTCGCGTCACGGATCAGATCGTTCTCTACGTCACCTTCGTCCAGACCCAGACCGGCGCGGTAGGCGCGTGCCTGGTTGGAGAAATCCATCACGTGGTGCTGGATCTCGTCGTTGTGGTAACGGATACTTGCCAAGCCGGCTACTTCCAGTCCCTTGACCGGCTTCCAACTCAACTCGCCCTGGAACTTGACATCCGTCTGAGTCAGACCGATGTAGTTCTGCTTCAACTCGTCGAAGATGTTGAAATCGCAGTAGTTACGGCGATAAGTAGCCTTGGGGTCCAAGGCACGCGAGGAGTTCATTGCAAACGAGAACGGGTTGATATCGAAATCACGGCTGATGGCACCCGATACAGGGTCCGTCGTCTGATTGACCGATCCCGGAGCCTCCTGGCGGATATAACTACCGCCGGTGTTGATACTCAGCGTCAGGCTCTGCTTGCTCGGCTTGGGCAGCAGTTCAAAGCTCGCTTTCACGTTACCCGTATAGCGCTGTACCGACGATTTGAGGTACCACCCCGGGTCGTACATCGCCGACAGCGAAGCATAGAAGCGTGCGCGCTCCGTACCGGTGGACAAGGACAGTGAGTGGTTCATCATCACATTGTCGTTGAACAACTGGCTGAACCAGTCCGTGTTGCGGTACTCTGCCTGACGCAGATAGTCGTTGAAAGCGCTCTGGTTGTTCTCCAGCTCATAGCGACCGGTGGCAGGATCGTATGTATCGATCATGTGGAACATCTTGCCGTAGATACCGGAGTTCTTGGCGTTGTTCAGCACAGACGCCTCCAGCCATCCTTTGTCGCGGAGCTCCTGATAGATAGCCATCTGCTCCTGCGAGTTACATACGTTATAATCGGAGTACAACGGCTTCATGCGGTAGGTGAACTCACCGGTATAGTTCAGTTTGGTCTTACCCGCCTGACCTTTCTTGGTTGTCACCACAATCACACCCGACATCGCGCGTGCACCGTAGATGGAGGTAGCCGAACCGTCCTTCAGGATCTGTATGGACTCGATGTCGTCCGGGTTCAGACCTGCGATGGCGTTGGACACCAGTGTCTCGGCGTTACCGCTACTGAGGTCGTCCGCGCCCATGTTCGTCGTACTCTCCATGATCACGCCATCCACCACCCAGATAGGGTTGGAGGTTCCGTAGATAGAGGTTGCACCACGTACACGGATCTTCGGTGCGGCACCGAAGGTACCGCTCACCGTCTGTACACTCACACCGGCGGCACGGCCGTCCAGACTACGGCTGATATCCGCCATACCGTCCAGCTTGGTCTCCGAGGCGTCAATCTTCGTTGCTGCTCCGGAGAATATACGTTTGTCTTGAGCAACCATACCCGTTACAACCACCTCTTCAATCAACTGGGTTTCCGCTTCGAGTTTGACCTTCATGCCCGACTTGGCAGCTACCGTCTGAGTCTTGTAGCCCATGTAGGAAATCACCAGGTTCTTCTTACCTGCCGGCAAGGTCAAATCAAAATTACCATCCAAGTCCGTCGCTGTTCCGGTCGTCGTGCCCTCAACCATAACGCTCGCGCCTATCGCAGGCTCTCCCGTTTCGTCAAGCACGATACCTGATACCCGAGTCTGAGCGAAGACGCCCAGAGGCAAGAGAAACAGGCAGACTAATGTAATGTAAAAATGCTTCATTATGTTTGTATTGTTTATTATTTTGCTATCAGTTATCCGCTCCTTCGTTTTGTATCATGCGCATACGCAATTATATATAACATAGGATTGCGCACACGCGCAACACGAAAAAAGCGCACAAAGGTACTACTTTTTTTTCAAATATACAAATATTTTAATAAAAAAATGCTGAATTTTTCGTTTTTGCCCTATTTGTATGTCAAAATGTAACGATTTTGGGTATCAAAAATGACATTTGCAACTTCAAACAGCTTTTGCGGTGACGTTTTTGCAATTTTGGCAAATGTTTCCTGCCATTCGGGAGATTCGCCTCTGTATAACACCGACTTTGCCATCGCCAGCGCACTGTTTTCCTGGTTCTGCGCGGAGATAGCCAACTGGCCTCTCAACTGCTCCAAAGCGTGCTTTACGGACGCCTCGCTCATCGGCTTCTCGCACAGTTTCTCCAGCTCGTGTTTCACCAGTTCCAGGCTATGCCCGTAATCCTCCGGGTCGCACGCCCAATAGACGCACCAGTAGCCGGTGTCGGAGAGCGGCGTATAGGTGGACTCCACCGTATAAACCAGTCCGCGGGACTCCCGCAGACTCAGGTTGAGCCGGCTGTTGAGGCTTCCGCCGCCCAAGATATTATTGAGCAGGAACATCGCCAACTGGTCTTCGTGCCCGATTTCATAAGCCCTGCCGCCTAACATCGCGTGGACCTGATGGGTGTGTTTTTTGTAAGACCGCTCGTGTTCACGAGCTGACAGACCGCTGGCGCTGACAGACCGCGTTGCTGACAGACCGCTCGTTTCACTCGCTGACAGACCGGCTGCGCCTGATAGATGTCCGAACTCTTTTTCAGCGAGGCGGAAGAAGCGTTCGGGTTTGAGGTTTCCCTGACAGAAAACAACCATCCGCTCCGGTGTGTAGCGGGTTTTCATCCATTCGAGCGGGTAGGAGGGCTTGGAAGAAATATGGCGGAGCGTCTTTTTCGTGCCCAAGATCGGCAGTGCCAGACTGCTTCCGGCAAAGACCAGACTCTCGAAATCGTCGTAAATCAGTTCGCTCGGGGAGTCGTTGTAACTCTCTATCTCGTCCAGAATGACCATCCGTTCCTTGTCCGTCTCCTCTTTCTTGAAAAGCGGCTCCAGAATCATCTCGGCAATCAGGTGGAGCGTCAGTTGTACGTGCTCGCAAAGGATGGCGGCGTAGAAAGTCGTCTCCTCTTTGGTCGTATAGGCGTTGATCTCGCCTCCGATACCTTCTATGGACTGGATGATCTGGCGCGCCGAATGGTGCGCCGTGCCCTTGAATACGCAGTGCTCGATATAATGTGCCATGCCGTTCTCTTCGGGCGCTTCGTCCCGCGTGCCGGCACCCACCATCACACCTACGTACGCCACAGGAGAAGGCGTCCACCGGTGTACGATTTTGACGCCATTTGGCAGATTATGATAAAAAGTTTGCGTATTTTCTTGCATAATTCAAAAATTCTTTGTACCTTTGCACCGAATTTCATTTGCAGCCGACGGCATCAAATGGAATTCTTAATCTCCGCGGCATTGGCGGAATTGGTAGACGCGCCAGACTTAGGATCTGGTTCCGCAAGGAGTGAAAGTTCGAGTCTTTTATGCCGCACTCCATCCAAGAGGTGTATTCTTGTTCTTCTCTCAGCTTTTCGTTAGGTAGACGTCAGCCAAGTCACCCACTAATCACCCACTAATCACCCACTAATCACCCACTCCAATATCGGTGAGGGATGCTTAATTCATCGTTTTTGCTTCGTTCCAGAGTGCGTCCATCTCGGCGAGGGTCATGTCTTTCAGTTCGCGGCCCTGCTCTTTGGCTTTCGCCTCGATGTAATTGAAGCGTTTGATGAATTTGAGGTTGGTGCGCTCCAGGGCATTGTCGGGGCGGATCTTATAGAGCCGCGCGGCGTTGATGAGCGAGAAGAGAACATCACCAAATTCATTTACCATTTGGTCATTTACCATTTGGTCATTTATTTGGTCATTTTCGCATTTTCTCATTTCGGCTTCAAACTCGGCGATTTCCTCTTTGACCTTCGCCCAGACATCCTCGCGTTTCTCCCAGTCGAAGCCTACATTGGCTACTTTGTCCTGTATCCGATATGCCTTGACGAGGCTCGGCAGACTGTCGGGAATACCGCCCAAGACGGTTTTGTTGCCGCCTTTCTCTTTCAGTTTGACCTGTTCCCAGAGTTGGCTCACCTCCTCCGCGTTCTGTGCTGCGGCTTCGCCGTACACATGCGGGTGACGGAAGATGAGTTTGTCGCAGAGGCGGTTGCACACATCGGCTATGTCGAAAGAATCGCGCGGCTCGTCTTCCCCGGACGAGCCGGAGAAATTCCATTTCTCTTCGGAGCCCATCTTGGCGTAGAAAACGACGTGGAGGAGTACGTCGCCCAACTCCTTGCTGATCTCGTTCATGTCGCGGCGCGAGATGGCTGTGGCTAATTCGTAGGTCTCCTCGATGGTGTTCTGGCGGAGACTGTCGAAGGTCTGTTTGCGGTCCCACGGACATTTCTCCCTGAGATCGTCCATTATATCCAGCAGCCGGTTGAAGGCGGCTAATTGTTCTTCTCTGCTATGCATATACGAATTACGAATTAAAAATTATGCAGGGTTAACTGCCCTTTATTGTCGAGTTTGGCGTAGGTCCATTGCTGGAAGCAGTCGCCGAGGATCACCACTCGGCTTTCGGAGGCTATCTGCAAGTCGAGTTCTATGTGCCGGTGCCCGAAGATATAGTAGTCTCGGTGGTTGCCCTGCGCCTCCTGGTCTTTGGCAAAAAGCACCAGTTCCTCCTTGTCCTCTCCTTTGTAGTGGCAGGGGTTGGCGATTTCCTTGAGGCGGCTCTTCTTCGCCCATCCGTAGCCGAGTTTGTTTCCCCATGCGGGCGGCAGGCAGCGGAAGAGGAACTGCAAGGTCGGGCTGTTGAATATGCTTCGGAGCTGCATGAACCGCTTGATCTTCTTCATCACCGGTTTGGGGTAGAGGCTCTCCCAGTCGGAGGGCAGCAGTCCGTCGCCGTGCGCCAAGTAGATTGACTTGCCGTACCGCATGATCGTACAGGGCTCATAGTGAATCTTCGCGCCCGTGAGCTGCGCCAGCCCTCCGAAGGTCCAGAGGTCGTGGTTGCCGATGAACATATGGACGTTAATGCCTTTCCTGACCAGTTTGCGGATCTCTTTGCAGAAAGGGTGGAACTGCCGCTTCGACTTGTCGTGAATGAAATACTCCATCCAGAAATCGAACATGTCGCCTAACATGTAGATGGAGACGGCATCCTTGCTCATCTCCTCCAGAAGGTCAATCAGTTTTTTCTGGTGTACCCAGCCTCTCTCAATCGCCAGGCTGCCCAAATGTGCGTCGCTTAAGAAATAAATCATACCATTTACCATTTGGTCATTTACCATTTACCATTTACCATTTGGTCATTTACATAAAGCCAAGTTCGAGTTTGGCTTCTTCACTCATCATGTCTTTGTTCCACTCGGGCTCAAAGACGATATTCACGTTCACATCCTTGATGCCCTCCACGGAGCCCACTTTCTGGCGGATGTCCTCCACGATAAAATCGCCCGCGGGACAGGACGGCGCGGTGAGGGTCATGGTGATCTCGCAGAGCCCGTCGTCCTTGATGTCTATGCCGTAAATCAACCCCAAGTCATACACGTTGACCGGTATCTCGGGGTCAAAAACGGTCTTGAGCATCTTTAAAATCTGTTCTTCTGTTTCTAAAAATTCGTTCATACTTGTGCATACTGTGTTTTCTCGGAGTGCTCGGAAGCACCAGCCGCAAAACGGCTGCAAAGGTACTGCTTTTTTTTGACATATGCAAGGGCAACTGCCATTTTGGCAGATATTTTCCTGCTGGCACAGAAATTGAAGATAGTTGTTCGGAGTATTGATATATCGATATATCGGTATGTCGAAAAAGTGAAATTATTAAAAAAAACAATAAGATATGAGTAAAGGTAACATCGGGGTAACGAGCGATAATATCTTCCCCGTCATCAAGAAGTTTTTGTATTCCGACCATGAGATCTTCCTGCGTGAGCTGATCTCCAATGCCGTCGATGCCACGACCAAGCTGAAAACCCTCTCGTCGGTAGGCGAGGTGAAGGGCGACTTAGGCGATACGCGCGTACGCGTAAGTATAAATAAGGAGAAGAAGACCCTCACGGTCTCCGACCACGGTATCGGCATGACCGCCGAAGAGGTGGACAAGTACATCAACCAGATCGCTTTCTCCGGCGCCGAGGAGTTCGTCAACAAGTACAAGGACAAGACGGAAGCCATCATCGGTCATTTCGGTTTGGGTTTCTATTCCGCCTTCATGGTCAGCAAGAAAGTGGAGATCTTCAGCCAGTCGTATAAAGAGGACGCGAAAGCTGTTCACTGGAGCTGCGAGGGTAGCCCCGAATATACGATGGAGGACACCATCAAAGCCGAGCGCGGTACGGATATCGTCCTGCACATAGACGACGAGTTCAGCCAGTATCTGGAGGACGCCACCATCGAGGGTCTGCTCCGCAAGTACTGCAAGTTCCTGCCTGTGGAGATTGCTTTCGGCAAGAAGAAAGAGTGGAAGGACGGCAAGGAGGTGGAACTCGACGAGGAGAATATCATCAATGATATCAACCCCGCGTGGACCCGCAAACCGTCGGAGTTGAAGGACGAGGACTACGACAAGTTCTACCACGAGCTCTATCCGACCCAGATGGAGGAGCCGCTGTTCCATATCCACCTCAACGTGGACTACCCCTTCAACCTGACCGGTATCCTGTATTTCCCGAAGATCAAGTCCAACCTCGACGTACACCGCAACAAGATACAGCTCTATTGCAACCAGGTTTATGTGACGGACGAGGTGGAGAACATCGTACCGGAGTACCTGACGTTGCTGCACGGCGTGATCGACAGCCCGGATATTCCGCTGAACGTCAGCCGTTCCTACCTCCAGAGCGACAACAACGTCAAGAAGATCAGCGGCTACATCACCAAGAAGGTAGCCGACAAGCTTGCCGAGCTCTACAAAGCCGACAAGGACGAGTTCGCCAAGAAATGGGACGACATCAAGATGTTCATCCAGTTCGGCATGCTGACCGACGAGAAGTTCTACGAGAAAGCAAAGGATTTCGCCCTTCTCAAGAACCTGGACGGCAAATACGCCACCTTAGAGGAGTACAAGGCGCAGGTCAAAGAGGCGCAGACCGACAAGGACGGCAACCTCGTGCTGCTTTACACCAACGACCCCGACGCGCACTACACCTATATAGAGCGCGCGAAAGCGAAGGGCTATGACGTCTTGCTGATGGACGGCGAGCTGGACGTACACGCGATGTCCCAAGCCGAGCAAAAGAGCGAGGAAGGCAAGCTGCGGTTCGTACGCATTGACTCCGACACCATCGAGAACCTCATCCGCAAGGAGGAAACCGCCAAGGACACTTTCTCCGACGAGCAGAAAGAGGGACTGCGCAAAGCGTTCGAGGGCTTGCTGCCGAGTGCCGAGGACAAACTGCGTTACTTCGTCACCTGCGAGGCTGCGGCTGCGGACGCACTGCCTGTGTTCCTGACGCAGAACGAGTTTATGCGCCGTATGAAAGAGATGTCCGCTCACCAGCAGGGCATGTCCTTCTACGGTCAGATGCCGGACCAGTACAATCTCGTTGTCAACACCGCGCACCCGCTCATCCAGGAACTCGTGGCAAAAGAGACGAGCGAGCAGGTAGAGGAAGAGGTAGAGAAGAAAGCAGAGAAAGAAGGCGAGGAGCCTAAAAAAGAGACCGTCATCAAGACGGTCTGCAAGTTGGAGGGCGAGGATGAGCGTATCAAACAACTCATCGATATCGCGCTTCTGGCTTCCGGCCAACTGAAGGGCGAAGCACTCGCCAAGTTCGTCAACCGGTCGGTAGAACTGCTTTAAACAATCACGGAGTCGAGGAAGCCCATTGAGATGGCTTCTTCGGCTTTCATCCATTTGTCACGGTCGCAGAGCGCCTCGATCTGGTCGATGCTCTGTCCGCTGTTCTCAGCGAGGATCTTGTACAAATCCTGTTTCAGGCTTTCCATTTCTTTGAGGTGGATAGCCTGATCTTTGAATGTGGAGTAGCCGATGCCGGAACTGGGCTGGTGGATCATGAACCGCGAGTAGGGCAG
>ODAI010394395.1_pt1 | contig 22670 bp, 13 predicted proteins | sample 1539321 | NCBI WGS metagenome assembly ODAI01 (sample SAMN02144231, study PRJEB22623) | gut metagenome | biome: sheep rumen | host: Ovis aries | place: New Zealand | reverse complement strand
CATAAAAACGCTTAAACATTTTCTGTATCTGCTTCTCATGATAATCATCTGTTGTACGGATAAACTTATCATAAGATACATTGAGGTTGTCGCATATACTCTTTATCTTAGCTGCCACCCCGTCGACAAATTCCTTGGGAGTGATGCCTTTTTCTTTTGCCTTCTCCTCGATCTTCTGACCATGCTCATCAGTACCGGTCTGGAGAAATACATCATATCCGTCTTTTCTCTTGTATCTTGCGATGGCATCTGCCAGTACTATCTCATATGAGTTTCCGATATGAGGTGTTCCGGATGTGTATGCGATTGCAGTTGTTATATAATACTTTCCTTTATTTTCCATTTTCCAATATCCTCCTTACTTTTAATTGGTATCGTCTATGGCGAAACCTCACGGATCAGTGACTGCTCCGGCATCAGGCTGGGGCTGAGCTTCGGGCTGGGCCTGGGTCTGAGCGTCGGTTGTACCGTCCGGCTGGGGCTCAGGCGGAACCCATCCCTCTATCGGTGTACCGTCGGGATTAAGTCCGATTGCCGCAAGTGCCGCGGCCTCTGCTGCTGCCTGGGCTTCCGCTGCAGCTTCATTATATGCTCTTGTCTCAGCTTCCTGCTCTCTGGCTACTTCCGCAGAATATTCCTCATCGGTCATGAGACCTGAGTTTTTCCATACAAAAAGCGGGAAATTGCTGTTAAGCATTTTATTTGATGCTGAATACTCACTGTCTACATATTGTATCATAGCATTCAGATAGTTATCGAGCTGTTCCTGTGTATAGAGATGCTCTGTATCCTTCCATGTCGTCTCACCTGTATTTGCATTATAGTTGACCACGTCTGTCAGGAAACTGCCATTATATATTCTGGCACGGTGTATACCGTCTGAGAAAATATCATTGCCCATCAGGAGTCTTGAATCATAATCGATACCGAAGAGATTTAAGACTGTCGGCAGTATATCTACATTGCAACAGTATGTATCTGAGATGATCGGCTCTTCAAGACCTTCCGTGTACATGATGCATGACGATCTGTAGAGTTCAAATGCCTGGTCGATCTCATAATCTGCAAGAGTCTGCTTGCCTGTATCCGACAGATAATACGGTGTATGATCTCCGGTCAGGACGATCAGTGTAGTCTCAAGTTTTCCTGCCTCATCAAGTCTCTCGAGGAGATACTCCATGGCAAGCTCAAGCTCATAGTTGCATGCCAGATAACCTATCGCATCATAAGTAAGATCATTTGCCCTGTCTCCGAGGAGTTCCTTGACTGTAGCAACATTTTTATTATACATACAGTTTGCCGATGAGTACGGTCCGTGTCCCGAGAATGTCATATAATATGCGACAAACCGGTCTTCCTCAATGTAGTCATCTATAGACTGTTCCATCAGCTCAAGGTCTGAGGCCGGCCATGTATATGTAAAGCTCATACCCTCGTCCATAAACTTCATATTTTCATATCCGAAGTTGGGCCATGCATATCCACGTCTGTAATAATGACTTAAGTAATTGTGATAAGCATATGAGGGTATACCCTCTGCGGCAAACAAATCACCTAATCCGTACGGCATGAACTTTTCACATGACTGGGCTAGGGATCCTACTGCTGTACCACAGGCAGCATATCTTGATACATCAGGCCACTGTGATGTCTGGAATGCATACTCTCCATTACAGGTTGTATTTAAAAAGCTGTTGTAATAATTATTAAGTACGATACCACCGTTAGCCATCTTGTAAAGTGTAGGCGTTACGTCAGGATCGATAACAAGATTTGAATAGCTCTCCGCACAGATGTAAATCAGACTGTAATTCTCAAACATACCTGTGTAAATGTTTGTATTTGTCGGTGTCTTTGAACCGAAATACTGGCAGAGGGATTTTGTATCATTATCTGTAGCAAGCTCTTCAAGTGCAGCAAAATCAATATTTTCATTAATGTGAGGCACCGGTACAAAGGGCTCTTCCTCCGGCACATCATTATCGGAAACCGTATTCTGGGATACAGTGTTTACCGATGCGGAAACCAGGCTGAGCGCACTGTTGTCAACAGTGGTCATGGTATTGATCTCTTCACCTGATCTGATACCAAGGAAGTACGACGCACTCTCCACAACAGTGGTGGTCATCGCTCCTATCCTCGCCGATGTCGTATCGGTATCTGCCATAGAGTTGTTGAGCGCATAATATGCCGATACTCTGTCTGTACCGCCGAGTCTGATTAGGCCGACTGCCATAAACCAGAACAGCACAACAGCTATCAGTGAGAATCCATGGAGAGGCAGGTAGTAACCCTTGCCCATCTTTTTGTTCATCCAGAAGAATATGATAAAAGCAATGATCGGAACAGCTATGATAAGCATATATCCGACTGCACCTTTGACCGTATCTATCAAAGCCCAACCGAAATTGCCTGCCGCATCCGTACCCATTCCCATCAGATTAACAGACAGGAGGGAACCAAAGTTTCTAAAGTAAATAAGCTGGGCAATATAGTAAATGCAAAGAACCAGCGTCAATAAAGAAAATACTATTTTATTTATCACCTTATGCTTCTTTGCAAATCCGCAAAGGGTTGTAAATACTGCTGCCTGGGCAGGTACGAATAATAAAAACCAGAGATTTCCCGGCTGGATCTTTTTTGAAATAATGAATCTTAATATTACTTCACAAAATACGATGAGACCGGAGAAAAAACCAAAATATGCAAGGAGCGGTTTTATATCTGCCCTGATCTTTGCAAAGAATCCCGGTTTTTCCTCTTTATCTTCACCGGCAGGTTCCTCTTCATCTTCTTTATCAAGATCTATTATCCCCTGTTTGTTTCTGTTTTCATTCATCTCTTTTTCAAGAAGTCTTGTTGCCACATCCTCGGAGACATAATCAACATTTTTCTCTGTCTCTTCTTCAGTGGATACTTCATCAAATTCATAATCGAAATCGTCTTCTGCCTTTATACTCTCCGGCTCCCCGGTCTTTTCCTTAAGCTCCTCCTGAATATCAGAGAGCTCAACTGTTGTTCCCTCGGGGTCGTCAAGAAAACCGGTGATATACTCTTTTTCCGGTCCCCTGAAAGCAGGTGTTTTATTTTTTGATTCCTCGTTAATTTCGCTCATACTGAAACTTTCTTTAAATATGATTAACTGTAATATAGTTATATAAAGCTAACCCTACTATTATATATCATATTTTCTATCTATGTAACATACAAATTTAATAAATCCTTATGATTCAAGATACTCTTTCATTAACTTATAGTTAATAGCTGCGTCATGATATCCCTGTAGATAGAGAACCTTGAGTTTCTTTACATCCTTCTCAATCCTGTCTATTTTGATGATTGACTCAGGGCGGAATACAAACACCTTTCCGTCAGCCTCAAGCTGCTCTATGTACTCAAGAGCCCTGTTATATCTGATATGACGCTTTTTCATATCATCAACAAGTCCGGGATAATTACGATATATAAATTTAATGAGTCCCATACTCGATGTGGGCTTTTTCTCGTATCCGAGAGGTCTTGTCAGTACGATGACATTTTTATCATGACCGTCATGTATAGACTTCTTAATAGGAATGGAATCTGCCATACCGCCGTCGAGATACTCCCGGCCTCCTATCTTTACCGTTCTTGATACAAGGGGCAGTGATGCTGATGCCTGGACGGCAACTATATCCCTGCGCATCTCCTTAAGTCTTATGTATCTGGGCTTTCCTGTCACAATATCTGTGACTACCACATGACCTGTACCCCTGCATTTGTCAAATGCCTCATAATCAAAGGGATCAAGCTCATTGGGTATTCTGTCATAGCACATGTCTACGTTAAACAGATCACCTGTCTTTATAAGTGAATATGCACTGCAGTAATATTTATCTTTAAGATATTCCGTGCTGACCCTGAAAGCTCTGCCCGGCTGATTTGAGAGATAACTGCAGAGGTGACATGCACCTGCCGATACACCGTAGATATCCTCAAACATGATTCCTTTTTCCATAAAGAAATCAAGGATACCCGCTGTATAGAGTCCTCTCATTCCGCCGCCTTCAAGTACCAGTCCTGCTTCATAAAACATAGCTTTTTTCCCTTCCTATTAAGGAAAAAAGGGTGCGTCTTCCCCTTATGACAACATACCATAAGAATCGAACGCCCCTTTTTTATACATTTACAGGATATTCCTGTTATTTATTGCTAAGATACTCGTGGATACCCTTTGCTCCGGCTTTTCCTGCTCCCATTGCAAGGATCACGGTTGCAGCTCCGGTTACGGCATCACCGCCGGCATATACGCCGTCTTTTGTCGTCTTGCCGGTTTCTTCCGTTGCTATTATACATTTCCTTCCGTTTATTTCAAGTCCCTTTGTCGTAGATGAGATAAGCGGATTCGGCGATGTTCCAAGCGACATGATCACCGTATCCACATCAATCACAAACTCTGAGCCCTTTACCTCTACAGGTCTTCTTCTGCCTGATGCATCGGGCTCGCCAAGCTCCATTTTAATACACTCGATACCCTTTACCCAGCCGTTTTCATCTGCGAGTATCTGTGTCGGATTTGTGAGGAGATCAAAGATGATACCCTCTTCCTTGGCATGATGCACTTCCTCAACTCTGGCGGGAAGTTCAGCTTCCGAACGGCGATATACGATATGTACTTCTGCTCCGAGACGGAGTGCTGTTCTCGCAGCGTCCATGGCAACATTGCCACCGCCGACTACTGCTACCTTTTTGCCTCTCATAATAGGTGTTGTAGAGTTCTCATCAAATGCCTTCATGAGGTTTGATCTGGTCAGATACTCATTTGCAGAGAATACACCGTTTGAGTTTTCTCCGGGGATTCCCATAAATTTGGGAAGTCCTGCTCCGGATCCGATAAATACCGCATCAAAGCCTTCATCTTCCATGAGCTGGTCGATGGTTGTAGACTTACCGATCACCACATCTGTCTCTATCTTTACACCGAGTGACTTTACGTTCTCGATTTCCTTTGCAACTACCGCATCTTTAGGGAGACGGAACTCAGGTATACCGTATACAAGTACGCCACCTGCCTTGTGGAGTGCCTCAAATATTGTCACATCATAGCCAAGCTTTGCAAGATCGCCGGCACAAGTAAGTCCTGCCGGGCCCGATCCGATCACGGCTACCTTCTTGCCGTTCTTTTCCTTTGCACCAACAGGCTTAATGCCGTTTTCTCTGGCCCAGTCAGCTACAAATCTCTCGAGCTTGCCGATTGAGAGAGCCTCGCCCTTGATACCTCTGATACATTTACCCTCGCACTGGCTCTCCTGGGGACATACACGGCCACATACTGCAGGAAGTGCAGATGATTCGCTGATTATCTTATATGCTTCCTCGATATTGCCAAGCTTTACCTGCTCAATGAATCCCGGGATATTTATCGATACGGGACATCCCTTTACGCACTGTGCGTTCTTGCAGTTAATACATCTGGTTGCTTCGCACATTGCTTCTTCTTTATTATATCCGAGGCAAACCTCGTCAAAATTTGTTGCTCTGACCTTTGGGTCCTGCTCCCTGACGGGAACCTTCTTAAGTACATCTGTTTCCATTATTATCTATTCCTCCTGACAGGGTTAGTTACCGCAGTTTCCACATCCGCCATGATGTGTATCGCCTTCTTTTGCCTTAAGGTATGCTCTGCCTTCTGCAGTCTTGTACATTGTCTGTCTGCGCATAGCCTCATCAAAGTTAACCTTGTGTCCGTCAAACTCGGGACCGTCAACACATGCAAACTTTACTTCGTCGCCTACTGTTACACGGCATGCACCACACATTCCCGTTCCGTCTACCATAATAGGGTTGAGTGAGACGATCGTAGGGATATTAAGCTCTTTTGTCAGCTTGCATACAAACTTCATCATGATCATGGGACCTATGGCAACACATACATCGTACTTCTTGCCCTCTTTAACAAGGTCCTCAAGCATAGTCGTAACCATACCGCTGTGACAGTATGAACCGTCATCTGTAGTAATGTAGAGATGGTCGCCTGCAACCGCTCTCATCTCTTCCTCTAATATAAGGATATCTTTAGTCTTGGCTCCGACGATTACATCTGCATCTACCCCCCGCTCCTTGAGCCATTTAACCTGAGGATAAACAGGTGCCGTACCTACACCGCCGGCGATAAATACTATATTCTTTTTCTTAAGCTCATCTATAGGTTCCTTGCAAAATTCCGAGGGACATCCTAAAGGTCCTACGAAATCCGCAAACGAATCTCCTTCTTTAAGGGCAGACATAATCTGTGTACCTGCTCCTACTGTCTGGAACACGATGGTGATGGTACCCTTTTCCCTGTCATAATCACAGATGGTGAGAGGTATACGCTCGCTATCCTCATCGGTTCTCACGATGACAAACTGTCCCGGAAGACAGTGAGAAGCTACACGGGGTGCCTCCACTTCCATAAGGTAAATCACTTCATTAAGCTGTTTTGCCTTCAAAATCTTAAACATCTTTTCTTACCTTCCTAACCTTGTATATGTGTCCATTATTCCACATAGTTTTTTATTTTAGCATATCGCTCGGATTTTGCATATATCAAATATGAATAACCGATTTCATATTTTTTATATATTGATCCCGCTTATACCGGCACAGAATTGCTTTTTTTCATATTAAAAAAACTAAGCAAACAAAAAAGCAGCCGTATTAAGCTGCTTTAAAAAATCGATTTATTATTTATCTGCATATAATTGTTTATTTAATATTCACACAGATCAGTTATATTTATTCATCGCCTTGTCCACGCCTTCATTCATGACAAAGACTGCTGCCTCTGCGGCTGTTAAAAATGATCTGTCCATTACAGGTTTTTCCTCATCTGAGTAATAACCAAGTACATAATCTGCAAGATCATAACCCTTTGGTTTCTCTCCAACACCTACTCTGACCCGCATAAAATTCTGATGGCCGAGATGCTGGATAATGTTCTTTATTCCGTTGTGACCGCCGGCACTGCCCTTTGGTCTGACTCTCAGCTTACCGGGCTCAAGGCTGATGTCATCATAAATAACGATCAGTTCTGACTCGGTATCCACTTTGTAATAATCAGCCACGGCCCGTAATGCCTGGCCGCTGTTATTCATATATGTAAGGGGTTTTACGAGTATTACTTTCTGACCTTCTATGACGCCTCTTCCAAGGAGTGCCTCAAATTTTTCCTCACTTATATCTATACCGTATTTATCTGCAAGCTTGTCTACTGTATCAAAGCCTGCATTGTGTCTTGTATGTGCATATTTATCCCCGGGATTGCCGAGGCCTGCTATTATAAACATATCTGCTCCTTAAATTATTTTTATCTGATATTTTTATCCGTTATTGTTTTCCAGCTTCATCTTTTCAAGGAATTCTGCCGCATCATCGATTGCTTCATCCATATCGCTTCCGACATCTACGTTTACCGGCTTTTTCTTAAAGAGGATGTCATACATGACCGGTACGATATAAAGTGTCATGAATGTTGCATACAATAGTCCGCCTGCGATTACGATGGACATACCCCGGCCCAGCTGGGATGACATACCCGATCCGAATATCATCATGGACATGGCGAGGATTGTGGTAAGGGCTGTCATGAGGATAGGTCTCATTCGCGTCATACCTGTAGCCACCAGGGCATCATGTCTCTCAAGACCGCCGATCCTGAGCTGGTTTGTATAGTCGACAAATACGATACCGTTATTAACAACTGTACCCATCAGGATGACGAATCCCAGCATCGACAGCATGGACAGCTGCTCTCCCGCTATGATGAGTCCTATCATACCTCCGGTAAAGGCAAGAGGTATGGTAAAGAGGATGATAAACGGCGACAGGAGGCTTTGGAACTGGGCCACCATGACAAGGTATATAAATAGTAATGCCAGTGCAGCCATCTCAAGCATCTGTGTAACCAGTTCGTTTACCTGTTCTGACTCACCGGATAGTTCCACCGTGTATCCGTCCGGCAGAGTCTTTTTATACTCTTCTATCCTGGGCTCAAGCTGTCTCGCTATGAGTGCCGCATTGTATCCTTCTGCCACTGTGGATGATACAGTGACATATCTTACGAGGTTTTCTCTTGTGATCGATGTGGATGATACAGTCTCAACTATCGTCCCAAATTCCGAGAGCGTATGGATATTTGACTGCTCCTCATCGGCCGTTTCCTCTTCTGCGCTTTCCGAATCTTCCGAAACCTCTTCCTCATCACCCATGAATGATGAGAATGCATCCGACATCTGATCGAATGAACCCGAACCGGTGCTCTGGGCTCCTCCTGTCATATCGACTGCCTCAAACTCTATACTCATGAGGTTCTCTCTTGTGAGCTGGTCTGTATTGTCCACGATGCTGACCATCATATCAGTACCGTCGACTGTTATCGTCACGGCATCTACAGTCGTGGATGTATGGCTGGCTATACCTGCATATATCTGGGCAACAGTGAGTCCGTATTCCATGGCCTTATCACGGTCGATGACTACCTGGAGTGTAGGCTCACCCTCGGCAAATCCATCCGTCACTTCGATGAGGCCTTCCTGGGAAGCAACTATTGCATGTATATCATCACTTATCTTATGAAGCTCATTATAATCATTACCTGCGATGATGACGCTGATACCTGAGCTGCCGGAGAGAGCTGATGCATCTCCCATGGCACTTCCTACCGATACCTCGATCGTACACGGGGAAGCAGCCGTCACAGTCTCTATGTCAGAAACTATTTTGTCCATCTCCTTTGCCGACGTACCCTCAGGAGCCAGCGCATTACAATTATATGTACCATACTCATCTGATGATGTACCCATACCCATAAAACTGTTTGAGCTGCCGGCATCCATGATACCCAGGTCCTCTATTCCCTCTACGGTGAGGATTTGGTTCATGACCTCATCTACTGCGGCATATGATTCTCCTCTGGTCATACCCTCAGGAGTGGTGATCGTTATCGATATCTCATTTGTGGTGATGGGCGGGATGTAAATGATACCCGTCGTCAGCACCAGATATACGGAAAAGACAAGCAGGGAGATAGCCACAGCGAGGGGTACTATCTTGCGCTTTAAACACCATCTGAGTGACTTGCCGTATAAATCAAGGACTTTATCAAAGAATTTATGCTCTTTGGATTTTGATTTACCAAGTAGAGTACTGCAGGATGCGGGCACTACAGTGAGGGCCATCACAAGTGACGCCACCAGACAGTATCCGATGGAAAGAGCCAGGGGATAAAGGAGTGTACGCACCATACTGGTTGCAAATACCGCAGGGAAAAATACGCATATGGTTGTCAGTGTCGATGCTATGATAGAGCCCCTTACCTGCTTGGCACCCTGTACGGCAGCCCTTGGCGCAGGGAGTCCCCTGCCGATCAGTCTGAATATGTTTTCCATAACCACGACTGAGTTGTCTACCAGCATACCTATACCGAGGGACAGTCCGGACAGAGTCATCATGTTAAGCTCCAGTCCCGTAAAGTACATGAGCACTATGGCAAAGAGTACCGACAGGGGGATACTTATAGCTACGACTATCGTAGGCTTTATATCCTTTAAAAACAGAGCCAGGATGATGATCGCAAGGATCGCACCAAGGAGCATACTCTGAAATACGCTCTGGACGATCATGTCGATATATACGCCCTGATCCACGAGGTTGATCGAGTGAAATCCGGGATAATATTCCGCAAGCTCCTTCAAGGCCTTATTGCAGGCATCCGATACTTCATTGGTACCTGAGCTTGAGGACTTAAATATGCTGAGTATGATACCATCAGAGCCGTTCAGCTTTGTATAGCTATCCCCCGCTGTATCTATGACATAAATATCCGCGATATCTTCAAGTCTGACAGAGCCTATCGTCTCATTATCAATAAGGAGTGATGTGGAGATATCCTCGACATTTGTGAATTCCTCACCTACACGGAGGAGCCACGACTCATCATTCTCATCATCAATATAGCCTACAGGCATGGAGAAGTTCTGGGCATAGATGAGCTGGGACAGGGTGGACGGATCTATTAATGCATTTGCGTTTGCATTTTCAAGGGCCGTCTGTTTTGCCGCATCATACTGGGCCTGAGCCTGGTCGAGAGCCGTCTGGGCATCTGAGAGTGTAATGGTAGCTGTCGAGAACTGGACTGCTGCGTCGAGCTGACCCTGGGTCAGTCCTGCCGTCGCTGTCTCGAGACCCGAGATCAGATCAGGGATGGAATCAACCAGGGCCGTGATACTGTCAAGTTCACTCTCAAGAAATTCCACTCTGTCATTCAGACTTCCTACCGGATCTGATGTCTTCACTCTCGTTATTATGGATGAGAGCTGACTCATCAATGAAGACATGCTCTTTGTGGATTCTATCAGGTCGTTTATGCTGTTTCCGTTCACATTCTTGCCGGAGCTGTCTACATTTGAATTAAGCGTCTTTATATCATTTCGAAGAGTATCTATTTCCGACTGGGTGATGCCTGCCTCTTTAAGAGACGCTTTGTACAGAGTGGCCACCGCCGCGTTTAAAGCTGCCTGGGCTGCCACTACCTGGGCTGAGCCCTCATCGTACATGGTCTGGGCAGCGATCAGGTTCATCAGCGCTGTTTCCGCACTGGCTACCAGCGCATTGTATTCATCCGACGGATAGTTAGGATTTTTCTGGGCCTCCTGAACTGCCGCATCTGCTTTATCGTATATATCCTGGGCATCCTTGACTGCCTTGGCAAGCTGCATCTGATATATTACAGCGGCATCGAGACTTTTTTTCGTATCATCCACACTCTTTTTTGCTTCATCGAGAGTCTTGTCCTGGGACTTCTCCATTTCATCGAGAATGTCAGAGAGCTGGTTCAGGCTGACACTTAAAGTATTTATACCTGATTTCAGATTCTCCGCCACCACGGCAGACTGATCATCTATCTGGGAGAAAATGGCTGATGAAAACATGGAGCCGAAATTACTCTGGGCATCCTCAAGATCACTCTGGGCCTTATCAAGGGCTTCCGCCGCCTCATCTATTGTCTCCTGGGCTTCGGAGAGCGATGCATCTATCTCTTTTAATATCCTGTCATTAAGCTCGTCTATCTTTTCCTGATTGAGCTCTACCTGGATACTCTTTTCAACCAGACCTATTGTGGAGATACTTGCCACGCCTTCCTGTCTTGAGAGGTAAGGAACCACATCATTGTTTACGAAATCAGTGAGCTCATATATGTCATATCCCTCACGTTCAACGGCCACATACATGGTCGGTAGCATATCAAGGCTTATCTCCATGATATTCGGCTTCATTACGCCGGTGGGCAGGGAGTTCTCCAGCTCATTGATCGCACTGGATATTCGGACCATGGCCACATTCATGTCGGTACCGTCTGCAAACTCAAGCTGCACTATCGAATAGTTTTCAGAGCTTGTTGATGATACATTCTCTACACCGCTGACCGTACCGAGAGCATTCTCTATAGGCTTGCTGACCTGCTCCTCGATCTTTTCCGGGCTGGCGCCGGGATATGCAGTGACCACAATGAGATACGGTAGACTAAACTCCGGGAGAAGATCGACTGACAAATGGGTTAATGACACTCCTCCGAGAGCTATGACGATTATCACAGCCACAAGTATTGTATATGGTTTCTTTACACTTAGTTTTTCCATCCGGTTAACTCCTGACAGTTTTATCCTTTATATCAGAAAATGCCTGAATCGATCAAACCGTCCAGTCCTTCTTCATCATATATTCTTTTATAATAGCTGACCTCACCTTTGATGATCTCATCTATCATCTGCATACCGAGCAGTTCCACAGGTGCCTTGTCATCTGTCATGATATAATCCCCGGGCTCATACTCCGTGAGATTTCTCCTGACCGTATCCATCATTTTTGACAGATCATTATTTTCTTCATTCAGGACATTTACATCGAAAGTATTTAATATATCACTTTTATTTGATGCAAACAGTTCCCTGTTTGTAGATACAAATACATCAACCGTGTACACACTGTCAAATACAGACCCTATCGTATCAGCCAGGTACTGGTTTATATTGCCCTCTTCATCGCCCCTCATATTCATGTTTACAACCATGACTCCGTCGTCATTTAAATGATCTCTTACCATGGTGAAAAATTCTACAGACGACATCTGAAAGGGGATCGTAATGTCCTGATATGCATCAACCATTATGACATCATACTTTTTATCAACTGCATTCAGGTATGCTCTTCCGTCATATACAGTGACCGGTACATCATCAGGGAGTTCAAAATATTCTCTTGAGAGAGCAGTTATCTTCTCGTCAATCTCCACACCTTCAATATTTACATTATCAAAATATCTCCTGCACTGGGTCGCATATGTACCCGTACCCATACCGAGTATCAAGATATCGAGATTATCCTTTTCCTTTATCCCGGCCATATACGCCGCTGCCATGGCATAGTCATAATACATCCCCGTAAGGCCTTCTTCTTTTTTATATACAGACTGGACACCGAAAAGGACGTTTGTGGAGAGTATTACATTATCCTCATCTTCCTTAACCTGGAGATAGTTGTATACAGACTCTCCCTCGTATGTTAAATCCTTTTCCCAGAATGCAAAACTGCCGTCCTTTACAAAAAAGCAGCAGAGGATAAATAAAACCACGCTGACCGCCGTTTTCACATAGCCTCTCTTTTCGGATATAAAATAAATGATCGCAAGTACAAGGAGGATGCCTGCAAATATGAGGAATGTCACTGCCGTACCCACAGCCGGTATAGAGACAAATGTTGGCACAAACGTACCGATTATGCTGCCTATCGTATTTGCTGCTCCGAGATTGCCCACTGTCTTGCCGTTATCGTCAAGGCTGCTGACTGTATATTTAACGAGGGACGGAGTCACCGTTCCAAGTAAAAACAGGGGAAATACAAATACCACCATACATGATGCAAATGCAGCATATATCAGGAAATTGTTGTTTACTGAAAAAACGAGAACCCCGGCTATTAAGAGTATTATATATTTACCAAGCACAGGTATCGCAGCGATCCATATGGCCGCAAGGAGTATCCTGCCGTAAAGCACATCCGGGTTTGGATTTTTATCGGCAGACCTGCCGCCGTATATATTGCCGAGAGCCATGGCTATCATTATGGGACCGATGATGATGGTCCACACTATCTGGGATGAACTGAAGTACGGTGCCAAAAGCCTGCTGGCTCCCAGCTCCACAGCCATCACCGACATTCCGGCAAAAAATTCCGTTACATATAAATAAGTTTTGTTTTTTAAGATTGCACTTTTATTTTCCATTTTTTCTCTTCCGTATTTTTCTCGTTATGCTGTATATAAATGGCCTTATGGGAAACAGCCACATCCATAAGGTATAAATGATCTTCATAAATATATTATCAAGACTCGTCTCCCTGCCATTACGGATCCGGGCCTTCATTATACCTGCCACCTGATCCGGTCTGACCGGTCCCTCTATCACTGTCTGATTATCACCTGTAAAATAATAACCATCTTTCTTCTTCCTGATCAGGCGGTGGAGAACCAGTATGCCGCCTTCTCTTCTGAAAAGAAGAACATCCCCGGTCTTTATCTTCCTGACTTTTTTAATATTACCTTCCCATACAGGCTGTATCACTGCCTGATCCTTTTTCTTCGGATCAATAAGGGGATACATACTGTAGCCGGTAGGTTCAAGCTGTATGGTCTGGCCATTCCTCAGCATCTCCTCAGGGCTTATTTTATTTTGTTTTATGTTGGATGTTTCCGTCAAAATATTTTCTTCCCGATGGTTAAAACTCTTTTGTATTTTATAGGTTTTGTCATACGACTTGAACCAATTATAGATTTACTATGCTATTTTATCATTTTTCATCGTTCAATTCACGATTTTGTAGAGGTATATACAAATCAATGCTATACTTTAATCATGATAATTAATGAAAAATACACAATCAAACAAAGCGAAAACACATATTTTCTGCTTCCTTTCGGTCAGGCGATCGCCGAACACAAAAGAGGAGTGACATTAAACAGAGCCGGGGCAGAGTTTTTTGAAGCATTAAAAAAAGGATCTTTAACCGATGATGAATTAAGGGAGAATGCTGATTTTATTTCTTCACTGAAAACCCTAGGCATCATCGATCCACTACCGATTGTTTCTTATAACGACGATCTGATATTTCAAAACGCAGAAAAAAATATTCTGATTTCTAATCAAAACAACAGGGATGTTCCTAATATTGATATATCCGTCAAACTGACGGATCAGTTCATTAAGGAAACCAAGACTGATAATGCTTCAGACAACAGATTCAACATTGCAGGAATAAATATCAATATTCACGCTGACAGATCACTGATACATGAAGGATTTGATCTGTTTAAGATCCCTAACCCCACTCATCTTGCTGTAAATAAAGGCGCTGATAAAAATAATGATTTGAATATAGTCAGCGATTCGACTCCTGATCTTAATATCGATATTAAAGAGTACACCGGCGTCGATCCGCGAAATGATTTCCCCGTAAACAAAAAAAGTGAGCCGCTGATTGTCAATTATCAGCTTTGTGTTTATCCATCAAAAAACGGGAATACTTATGATTTGTTCTTCCCTTTTAACAATTTTGTTTTTTTTGCGAATATATCATGTGACGGCAAAAATGCAGAGCTGTATTATGTGCCTGCCTCAGCCGGACCTGAAAATGAAAAAATAAAGAATGAACTCTTTCACACCCTACGGCTGATATTCCTGTATAAAGCGTCTTTAGAGGGTATGTTTGCCATTCACTCTGCTTCACTATTATATAAAGACAAAGCCTGGCTGTTTTCAGGTCAGTCCGGTACAGGTAAATCAACTCATACCGGTCTCTGGAACAAAAACTTTGGTACTCCCATCATAAACGGGGATATAAACCTTGTCTCGGTATCTGATGACACTCCCATGATACACGGTACGCCATGGTGCGGTACATCGAGAATATATGATAACAAATCATATCCCTTAGGTGGTATCACCCTGTTAAAACAGAGTCCTGAAAATAAAGTAAATACTCTCAGTCTGCCTGATAAGCAGCTCCTCGTAAATCAGAGGATAATCTCTCCCTCCTGGACAGAGAAAATGTTTGACCGTAACTGGGAATATACCCGCCGCGCCGTGTCAGATATATTTGTGGCACAGCTCGAGTGTCGTCCTGACGATGCCGCTGCCCATGTAATGAAAAAAGCAATAGACGATCATCTATTGCTCTTAAATAATTAATTATAATAACCGATACTATGTATTTATGATTCAGAAATCATCGATCAGCTTCTTTATTCCGTCTTCATCAAGCACAACGCACTTTTTGTCCTTTATGGCATATACTCTGGTACACGCCTGCAGCACAGTAGGTCTGTGGGTCGTGACTATACATGCCCTCGGATAGTCATCATGCATGATATTCTTTAGTACCCTCCGCTCCGTAGCTACATCGAGAGCCGATGTCGCTTCATCAAGGAGCAATATGGGAGATTTTCTGAGGAGTGCTCTTGCTATGGAGAGTCTCTGGGCCTGGCCTTCAGAGAATCCGCCTCCCCTTTCCTTTATCTCGCTGTTTATACCAAGGGGCAGCTTCTCCACAAATTCAAGGGCACATGCAAGATTAAGTGCTTCCCTTATCTCATCATCCGTTGCATCCGGTTTTACATTACGCATATTCTCGGCAATAGTTCCGGAAAACATCGTATTGCCCTGGGGCACATACGAGAAAAGTCTTCTTGTTGACGGTGTTAACGGCATTGTATCATCGCCACTCTTTATTACTCCCTGTCCGTCTCCTGTCCTCATTAATGATAATATGAGCCGGAGCATGGTAGTCTTGCCTTCACCTGACGGACCTACCAGAGCCACGATCTCACCGGGTGCTGCTGCCATGGAAGCTCCCTCAAATACGAGATTGCCGTTATTATATGCATAGCTGATATCGTTAAGTTCCACGCCGATACCGGTAGCTGAATGTTCTTTTGCAAACTCTCCCACCTTATCATTATCGCTGTAATCTTCTCTGGGCATCTCCACTATATCCATAAGTCTGCCTGCTGAAGTAGTAAGCCCGATGGCAGTTGGTACAAGGGACGTGATACTGTTTAGAGTACCTGTCAGCGAACCTGATAATCCGAGGAACATGGTCATGGTACCATATGATATAGCACCGCTCCATACCCTGAATATACCCCAGGCATAAGCAGAATAGGATACGATCATACCGACTGTAGAAAGGAGCAGAGACGTCCATATGGACATCTTCTTAAAATCAAGTCTCATGGTGATATATTCCTTCTGAAGCTGCTTTAATCTCTCCACATATAATGAAATCAGGGAAAAGGCTTTTATAGTCTGGATATTCGAAAATGTCTCCTGATTAAAGCCCGAAAGCTTTGCACTCATTGCGGCGCTGCGCTTATTATTATTGACCATACGACGCATGAGTGTACGGGATAATAAGAGAGACACGGGAAGACTTAAAAATGTAAATACGGCAAATGTCCAGTCATGATAAATGATCATAATAAAAGTACTGACAAAACGGACTATTGAAATAAGAGCATTGGGGATAAAACTTAAGACACCTGATGAGATGTTTGATGCATCGGAACTCCATCTGGTGAGGAGATCACCTGTATGATAATTGGTCAGACTCTCCCAGTCAGTTACGAGGATTTTCTCGAATATATCGGACTTGATCTCCGCATCTACTTTCATACTGATATAGGATGAAAAATAATCCGTGATCATGTTCATGATGGTGAGACCGATATTAAGGCCAACCATAAGTGCAAAGGTAGATATGACCTTGCCGGCATTATGACCTGTAATGATGTCCACCAGATCCTTGGACACCCAGCTGATAAAAAGTGATACACCTACACCAACAAATCCGAGCACAGTATAAAACACCATCGCCTTGAAATATCTCCGTGCATACGAATATATCCAAAGGGTCTGGTGTTTCATTTCCTTAAGCCTGCCGGCCTTTATTCGGGACCAGTAAAATTTTAATTTATTCGACATCGTCTGTTATAGAACATCCGGCAATAGTAGGCATTTTACTATCTGAAGTGGTTACTACAAGATCTCCTAAGCCGATATTATCAGTGGGATTTTGGTGATAATTGTATTTGATAACAATCTGTTTTGATTCTTTTCCATCTGTAGGTGATACAAGTTGTCCATTGCAACTGATAAACGTTACATTTTCATTAAAATTAACTGTAAGTATCTGCGCTTCACGTGTATGATCAGCATTATGTACCCCATCTACCTGAAGTCTATACGTTCCCGGAACATCTCCCTGATGAACCTTTGCTGTTACAGTATAGCATCCGCTTGCTGCGAATACTCCTTCTGCGAGTTCATCATTTGCTATTACCATAGGTTTTTCGTAATTTGCCATGTCATTTCTCCTTTCAAAAACCAAATTATATTTTACCCGATACTCTTTACTAAGTATAGTATACCTTATATTTTATTAAAATATCAATTGTTATTCGTAAACATGTTTAAAAATCCTTATATTTATCGGGATTTTAACTGTTTTTTCTGTCAAAAAGCCCTGTTTTCTTGATAAGTGCTCCTCTTTTTGATGCATTTTTCATGATCTCACCCGTTGAGACTCCCCGGACAGTCCTGTTATTTTTAAGGAATCTGCATAATGTCATGACCCAAAGCACCGGCCAAAAGATAAATAACCTGCCTGCTTTTGGATAATTCAAATGCATCTGATGATGAAATTCCCTGATATATTCGGCAGGGGAATCTCCTCTGAGGGCTACCATCCGGGCTGCCTCAGTCTTGCCGAATTCTCCTGCTTCAAATAATTCGATCATGAATTTCTCAATATCCACTCCTACATCAACATTCATGAATTCCACAAACTCCTCTTTAAGTCCCAGGTATTCACAGCAGACAGCAGTGATCAGGTCTGAGAAACCTTTTATTCCCGATCCGGTAACAAGATCAAGATATTTCTTCTTTTCCTCCTCTTCTATATCCCTGTTCCAGAATACTACCCAGTCGCATATCAGCCTGATCCCGAATCCTGCCCGGAGGAAATGCTGGAGCATATGGAGTATCAGCCCGTAGGCATGATATCCGTCCTTTAATATGGGGAGGCTGACTCCCATAACGGTTTCATTTATCATATTTTCTCCGGCACTTTTCCTCGTATCGGCCATCAGCCGGTTAATCCGCTCATTGTCAAAGGGTTCGACAAAATCGGTATGAAGCTCGATCTCAAAGCCTTCTCCTGAATCATATACCGTATGATGATTGGCATGCTGTACTCCGCTCTCCCTGTAACCGCAGCTTTGCATTACCTCCTTTGCCTTTTTCTCATCTGCTTCATTTATGAGCAGTACATCCACATCTCCCGTCTTTCTCATCTCGGGCACCTTATAAAGGCTTCCGGTGGCGGGTCCCTTTAATATTACGGCATTTATATTTTTTTTCTTTAGTCTTCCGATCACATATTTATCGGCAAAAAGTATCCTGTAGTTTTGAAGTATCGTCCTTCTGACATCCGCATTTATCCTTTTCTTTATATCCTCCGGAGCCGCCTGCAAAAACGGGCTTTCATACAAAAGCCCCGTGACTCCGTGGGCAGCTGCAAGCTTATAGACACCCTTAAGCTCTTCTTCATTCGCTGATATATGCTCTTCTTCTCCTGTCAGGGACTGCCTCAAATATGATATCAGGAGCAGCTCCGTATCCGAGAGCCTGTCCTTATCCGGCACGCCTGAAGCTGACGATGCCCTGCCGGACTTAAGCTTTTTCCTTATGAGGCGCATCCCCTTATCCATGAGGAGCTTAAATTCCCTCATACGATGGTATATGAGCAGATACACGGCCGTTGTGATGAGCACACTGAATACCGCTCTTAAAACACACGCTCTCCATGAATAGTCAGGCAGAAGTCTCTCAAACAGCCTGTGCTGTCCGTACCATATGGCAAAGGTCACCGCCGTATACATACCGTATTTTACAAAATATATGAAGCTGCTTTTTTTCAGTCTGTATTTATACAGCACAAACGGCTCGACCCATACCGATGTGAGGACCATGCTTATCAGTGTACCGAGGAATATGCCGATGGTACCGAAATAATATCCGAGAATGATCGAAACCACGAGATTTATTATCGCCTCCGGTATAGCCTTGTATCTGTCGTACCAGAACAGTCCCATAGAATCACGGAATACCAGCACCGCCTGCCGCATACCGTTTATAAAGAAATTGATACACAGAACCAGTGTCACCGTTTTCGGAAAGATATAATTATCCCCGAAACTCTTGCCTATAAATATGTCCAGAGCTTCATACATTGCTATAGCTGCTGTGCCGTATATCCACTGGCCCATAAAAAATGATGCGTCAAAAATCTTACTGACACGCTCCCTTGATTCCCTGACCCCGAGATTGCCCACACTTGCCGTAATGCCCTGAAATATCTGATCGAGGACCTGTCTGACAGACATTATGATCAGATAATAATTGGAGTAACATCCCACACTCACCGTACCGACAAGGGCAGACAGGATCATGTTGTCTGTATTATTGATCAGGACATTACCAACCTTGTGCATCATCATGGCTCTGATATTATCAAAGATACTTTTCTTCTCTGTTTTATCAAGGGGTTTTACATCCCTGTCCTTAAGATAAGGAAACATCTTTTCTGCTTTGATGGAAATTACGATATTGTAAACAATTGTCGTAAGGTTGATCAGCAGCAGATAGAGAATAAAATTCTTTGTATACAGAAGTATCAATATCTGGAGTCCATACTGAAGTACCAGAAATATCGTATGATAAAGAACTCCGATATAGCTCATCTGATGGGCATCTATCAGTGTTTTTTTGTAGATCATGAGATATGACAGGACAGAGCTGACCAGATACATTAAATAGATCAGTATCAGATGGTCGATCTGTTCATGATCTTTTATCAGAAACCTGAGAAATGGTATGAGACATAATCCTATTACGAGTACGATTCCCGCAATGGCATAATAAAAATTGCGGTACATTTTCATCAGGGATTTCTGCTTCTCCCTGTCCTTATCCGCAATGGGTTTATATAAAGCAAAGGTTATGGCAGTACCGACACCAAGTTCCGACAGTGACAGTACACTGATGATGTCTGTAAAGAGTCCGTTGATTCCGACATACTCCTGACTCAGAGTATGGGTAAAAACTACCCTTGTCACAAATCCTGTCAGGATTGCAACTATCCTGGCTGTTACAGCTACAGACATATTTTTTGCCGAATATTCAGTTCTGCTTTTTTCAGCTATTTGTTCTGACATATTTCAGTTTATTTCTCGTACGAAGACTTATCTGGATATATACTTTCAAAAGCCTCTGCTATCTCCTGTGATACCTTATCCACGTCACTAACCTTACCGGTATCATTGATGACAACAACCTTTCTCTTCCTGTTTCTGATTGACTTTATCAATCCGGCATTTTGATCTCCGACTTCAAAATATTTAATTATTCCCGCCGAATTAAATGGCACAAAATCTCCTTTTTGCTTTTGCCATTCCCTAAACACATACTGATTAATATCTCCTGTACACCTGAATCTGTTAGCCCCCGCCGATGCCAAAGCCTCTTTCTCTACACTCCACAAATCCTCAAACGACTCTTTCAGAAAAGGTGAAGGACCATGTACGGTATAAAAACCGGTATATCTGTCAAAAAATAATTCTAGCAGATTATAAAAGAAATAAAGCGGAGGGTAACCAATATGAAAATAATTACCGGGATGTTTCCAAACATTTTCTCTTTTTTTAAAATGTTTGGAGATTATTATTGAATCATTCAAGAGCATATGGCTCATTACCGGATTGTCCGGATTGGCTATTACAGGTTGAAATGCCAATAAATCGCATGGCAGACCTTTCCTGAAAAAATCTTTTTCTTCCAATTTATTCGTTATGAAAAAATCATCATTAAATAGTACAAAATGTTCGGCAAGATCGGGTATTTTGTGCAGATAGCACTCTATGGAAGAACTGTTAAAAAGAGGTCGTACCTCCTCAGGTATAAAATCCTCATGCTTAACAATATGAAGTTTATCATTATCCGTATCAAGCCATGATGGCAGATGTCCCCATGTCACAAAGTGAATCTTCCTGACCCAGGGAGCATACTTCTCCACTCCGCGAAACCAGTACTTTAAGAGATTCCAGTCTCTGTATCTCTCATCTCTGTCATCAGCTTCTTCTGTAGGAGTATACTTTTTCTTTTCAGCTAACCATGAAGGATCCGAACCATCCACCCACATTATCACAAAATCTATATCCATTAATTTACACCGCTTTCATTTTTCCAGCCAAATCCCAACTGATACGGAGACGCCTGATTCTGTCTGAAATAGTAGCATACGAAATCTTCATCTTCATAAAATGTATTAAGTTCACCGGGATAAAGATTTTCAAATTCCATGCACCATCTGTATCCTCTCGCTTCAATAATGCTCCGGATATCAATATTACCGTACGATGATGAATCCACCACATAAGGAGAATAATGATCATATGCAAGATCAACAGATAATTCGCGACTTTTCACATTATCTCCTAAAGAAGCATATCCGGAGCACATATTATAATAGTTGTTTCCGGCAAGCCACTCCGGTCCGTCAAAGAAATGTATATGGCAATAATCAAGAGGTTTCTTTTCGATATATATAAATACATACTCGGTCGGGAGCGTATAATCGTCGGACATTACCTCATTGGTAAATCTGACAAGCTCCTCATGATAACCGTAAGGAAGTACATCATACAGCTCATTCACAGGTGATACTATCGTATATGAAAATTCCGGAAGCTGTTTAATTATAGATCGGGTCACCATTACGCTGCCGTTGTATCTGCCCATATACATCATGAGATAGCCGTGATACGAATCTGTTGCGAATGCCATGACACATGCACATACCATACCTGCGATGCCGATAAATACCATGATCCACTCGCCGATAATAAATGTGATCAGCCGGGCGATAATATCAAAGAGTATGCAAAGAAGAGTGCATGAAAATATCCTGATCACAGCACATAATCTGGGAGAGTCAACAAGCGCAGGCAATCCTAACACTCTGGGTGAATACATGAGCATAAAGATCATATTGATCAATACAATCGCAATATACATCCTGTAATGATAAATACCTGCGGATTTTTCTCCTTTTTTACGGATCAGCAGATTTACACCAAGTAATATTATCGATACAGCCAGACAGATCAAGGTCATGGCAATCATCAGATTTGCTCTTTTTTCTCCGTAAAAACCTCTGTATGATTCGTCATAAAGTCTCTTTACCGTTTTCGGTACAGGTAAAGGCACTTCACCTTTGATCACAGTATCTGCATACAGATCATGCTGCATCACATTTGCGGCATAATTAACCTCAGGCGTATAATCCCCCGAATCACCGTCTGACTCTGCGTCAATATTATTTGTGTCATCATCTTCCTTGTCCTGATCCCTGTCTCCGCTCATTACGTTAAGAGCCCAGCCTATAGAGCCCTGGAACTGTATGCCCTCTATCCTTGCAAGGAGCATGGGCACAATGGAAATGATACAAGCCCCCATCACTCCGAGCGCGAGTGCCGGGAAATT
>ODAI010972236.1_pt1 | contig 22676 bp, 19 predicted proteins | sample 1539321 | NCBI WGS metagenome assembly ODAI01 (sample SAMN02144231, study PRJEB22623) | gut metagenome | biome: sheep rumen | host: Ovis aries | place: New Zealand | reverse complement strand
TCGTACTTATAATAGCGGTCGCCCGCACGGACAAGCCTGTGAGCGTAATTCTCATCGTAGACATAGTTAAAAGTGTAATTCAAATTGTCGCCGATTGATTTTTGCGGAGAGACGGTTTCCGTGCTGACTTTTGAAGTCATGTTGCCCAAGCCGTCAGAGTCAAAAGAGAAAATCTGTGAGTAGTCAGACTTAAATTCCGGCACGGCGGACTGATACGGATTATAGGTAGTTTCGCCGCTTACTTTTATAAGCTGGTACAGGTTGTCATAGGAATATGTCTGCTTTGTCTTGTAGTTTCCCGTCACGGAGTCAAGGCAGTCGTTCTCGTAGTCAAGCACATTGCCCACAGCATCAAAACTATAGGCTATATTCTGGTAACTTTGCCCCCACTTGTTTTCAGTTTTAATTGAATCAAGCCAACGACGGGCGGGGTCGTAGTTGTATTCTGTGAATGTACCGTTGCCGTAGTCGATTCTTGTTCTCTGTCCGTACTCGTCATAAAGAATGTTCGTGACATAATTGAATTCATGTCCGTAATGTGTGCCAGTGACAGACACAACCTGTCCGCCCTTGTCGTAGCCGTAGGCAATTTTCTCGCCGTCAGGGTATACAATCCACTGCATACGACCGAGATAGTCAGAGCGGTATTCCATTACTGCACTTTCAGTGTCATTAATTCCGTTGAGATGCGTGTTAATTGTTCGGGTTTCTTTCTTGACTTCGCCGAGCCGTCCGTATTCATATTCAAGCGTACCCGAAGCATCGGTTACGGAAAGAATCTTTCCTACCGCTCCGTGAGTGTCGTTCGTGCCGCCGTAAGTATATATGGTGTCCTCGGTGTCGGGATAATCAATCCTTATAAGGCGGTTCAGTCCGTCATACTCATAAAGAATTTGTTTGTTGTTTTCTCTCAATACGGAGTTGTTTTCACGAACGACATTTGAACATTCATCATAGAAGAATTCTTGTCTACCCGAATCAAGGCTTTCAAGTGCCGTGCGGCGACCGAGAAGGTCATATTCTGCCGTGATTGGATGTCCTTTAGCATCATAGGCGTTCAGCATTTCACCAATGGCGTTGTATTTGTAAGTAACTTCCGTAAGTTGCGTTCCGCTCTTATCAGTTTTTGCTACTCGGACAATGTTTCCCCTGCTGTCACTCTCCTGTACGGAGACATTTCCGAGCGGGTCGGTAGAGTAAGAAATGTTTTTTCCAGCCTTAATCTCAAATTCTGCGAACTGAACAGAGCCATCGGGTAGGGTAGTCTTAATTTGTCTGTCCTTCTCGTCGTATTCGTAAGCGGTAAAAAGACTTGTCATTTTTGGCACGGATTCAAGAAGTGTCTGAATGTCTCCTTGTATGAATTCCGTCATACCTTCTTTTATGGTTCTGCCTTTTTTGTCATATTCAACCGCTCCGCTCGCGTTCCAGCCGTCCTTGCCGTTGACAAAACCCGTCTTTGCGGTACGCACGGCTCGTCCAAGACCGTCAATCTGTAATATAGTCTGAATAGATGAGGAATCCGAAGCATCAAATGTGACTTTATTGTTCGTTACGGCATACCACAATTCGTGCTTTCCATCAGAATCTTTGTTTGGTGTATGGTACTCATAACTTACGGCAGGGGGGTTTCCCATATCATAAGAAGTCCTTATGCTTACAATTCGCTGCCAGTCGTCGTATTCATAACGCAAAGTGTTTCCGTTGCAGTCGGTTTCTTTTGTTTTTGTCTGCGTTATTGGGGCGTATGTCATATAACTTGTATATGTGTCAGTTCCAGTTCCGCTTTGTGAGATTTCGTTGACGAACATATATTCGTCTCCGTCATATTTATAAGACAAAGTTGCCCCGCGGCTGTCGGCAACGGATTCAATGTTTCCATGCTTCGTATATGAAAGTTTGTTTATAGAATAACTGTTGGTGTCATAATACTGATGCAGCTCTGTAAGCTCACCATAGTCATTGTAAACACCCGCACGATGCCGCAACAAAATTCCACTTGCATCGTAAACGGAAATATCTGTTGGCAATCCGATAATATATGAGCTAGTATTGGAATTATCGTATTGGATTACGCCGATAAGCTTTTCTCCGTCGCCGAAATCCTGAGTGACTCTAGTACAGTTGCCGTATTCGTCATATTCATATTCCGTGACCAAATGAATATAGTTGTTTGTTCCGCTTGATTTCTCATAAGTCCAAGATTCTTCTTTTATTGGAAGAGGGCAGGGGGAATCCAAGAGTTCCGTTGTGCTTCTCGAAAGAAGAATATTATCTGATGAGTAACATTTACTTTCTTTTACGCAGCCTTTTGCATAATATTCGCGATTATAATACTCATCAATTTGATATGTCCCATCTGCATTTGTTGTAGTTACAGTTCTGAAGCCGTAAAAATCTTTTCGTGCCCTGTCATAATATCCATCTTCATACTCATAAACCGTCGTAACGGAATGTTCGCCGTGACTTGTCTTTGGGAGAACTTCATCACATCCGTCGTTCATCGTGACTTTGCTGAGGACATATTTGAAATTCGGATTGTCGGTCGTACCGTATTTCTCCGCATATTCAAGGCGAACATTCCCGCCTTGCGGAAGAGTGATTTTTGTAAGTTGCCCGTAACGACCGCTTATATTTCGCTTCCAATAAGTCGCACCATTAAAAAAGCCCAAAAGGTTGGGAATTCTCAGAACATGGTCTGCAAGTCCATCACCGTCCAAGTCCATCATGCGGACGGAAACTCCGTTTATACTTGTCGATGAGTTTAAGCCTTCTCCTGCGTTAAAAGTCATATTTATTGTACCAAAATAACCAACAGGAGTTATTATATCAAACCCGATATTGACATTTGCCCCCAAAGAACCTGATAAGCCAAGCGTTATACTTGAATTCCATTCAAGACTATTTGCAAGTTTCATGGCAGCAAGCCCATACGGATTAGCTACTGTGTCAGAAAGACCTTTGCCAACTGCAGTGCCAACCAGCGGTATTTCCTTTATAAAAGGAAGGTCAAAGCCGTGGCTGTCTCCTTGTGTCTGGAAATGGGCAAGATGCTCAGAAATCAGGTTCCCCCAACTTTGAAGGGATATATCGTCGCCCCTTACAAAGCCTTTTCCAGTATTATAAGAGATACTTATGGTGCTTTTTCCTGCGGACATCTCTATAATATCCTGTAGCCCGTCACCGTTTATATCCATAAACATTTTTTCCGTATTTGACGAGGAAGCGCTATATGAGCCACCCAATGACAGACTTCCAGAAGATTTCAAGGAATTTACCTCTTGTCCGCCGTAACTTTTCCCTATTGAAAAATTTGCAGCAATAGAACTGTTTGTGCTTCTAGTCATATCAGATGAAAAGACATACGCATCTTTATAAGAACTAAAATTGCTTCCGTTGTTTAGTTTGAGTACTGAGCCATCGTAGAAATCAGGAAGTCCGTCGCCATTTAAGTCTATAAGTCCAATCGTCTGACGGCTTGTACCCGATGAAGTTGTCATACCGCCAGAAGCGTTTGCTTTCGGCTCTTGCGTTGTTTCAGCAGTTTTTGCAAGTTTTTTTGGAATAACAGTTATATTTCCGCCAGGACCAACAGAGCCACCAATAACATCTACATCGGTCTTGTTTCTTGAAATTGTCTCTGCTCCCGCGTATAAGGCAGAAGAATCATATTTAATAATTCCGGACTTAATATCACCTTTCGTTACAGAAATACCATTGTCTGAAACTTTTAATATATCGGGTACCCCGTTACCGTCAATATCTTGTATTGACTGCTCAACATTCGATTCAGACTCATTCCACCCCTTTGAAACAGAGACACCTATTTGTTCATCAGCAACATTATATTCATGGAGTTTACCGTTGGCATCTTCTATCTTTCCTGGTACGGCTCCGCCAATTCCGGCGCTTACATTAGGCGTTCTGTCTGTTCCTGTCGTAAAAGTGCGCCTTATAGACGGTACAACAAATGCAGTGCCTGTTGTACCAACCGAACAAGTAGGCTTGTAAAGTCCTTCAATATTGTAATAAGAAATTCCACCTGTTCTATTTGTGTGAATTGTATTTCCGCTGATGAACGGCATATAATAAGTTTTTTTGACTGTTCTTGAATTTCCCTCTCTTACGGCTTCGGAATATACAGAAACTGTTCCGCATAGACTTGCATTGTAATTTACAGAATAAGAAACAGAGTCATCTTTTATGGCTTCAAGCTCAGAAAGTTTTGCAGATTCAACGCCTGTCTTTGGCAAATAAAAATGAATGACATCATTTTCATCAGACTTTTGTGTCGTATCATCATAACTTGTTTTACTTGCTATTTGTTCTTTTTTTTCATTAAACTCACTTTCAGAAATATTCTCGTCTTTTTTGAATTCCCGAAGTGTATTCTCTGAGAACGGAACATCGCACAAAGCACCCTTCCAAATGCCATAGAACCAACCATTTCTACCGCCATAAAGGAACTCATCATTGTTAATTATGACACTGGCATCGCCTTCTACAACCTCATTAGTCATTTCATTTTTTTCTTTTTCTTGGTACTTATAAATCTCTTTTGCGTATCCAGCATCAGCCAATTCAATATCTTCTGCTGATACGAAATCTTCGGAAGATTCCCATTGAATTTTCGGGAGGCTTTCGTTCTTTTCCATAAAAGCAAGGCTATCATCAACCGCAATCAGAGAATATTCTTTTTTTGAGTTAATATCATACAAATGATCATTCTCGATATGCTGCTCTATCCGTAGGCTTTTACATTTTCCAAAAAAGAATTTTGAACACTCGTCTATGAGATTTTTTTCATCTTCCGCTTTTTTTATTTTGCTCTCATCAAGCAGATAATCATTTCCAATTTTTTTATAAAATGGGAACAATTCTGTTAAAACCTTGTTCTTTTTATATTCATACAAGATTTCCCCAGCCTTTTCATAATCAGGAGTTTCTTTGAGAATGTAATAACTGTAATCGAGGACAGTTTTTTCTTCCTGCCCCTCGGTTATTTTTTTGTATTTGTCCTTTTTCTGATAAAGGGTTTCTATAATTGCGGACTTCTGCTCCGAAGTAAGTGTCATAGTAGAAAAAAGAGTTTCTATTTCGCTTTCTTTCAAATAGTTTTCTTCGGTTAAAATCCAATGTTCATCATGGGAGTCGGTATATTTAACAGGAATGTCGTCTATGATTTCTGCCATCTCGGAAGCGGAGAGACTTCCAGCTTTATACGAGAGATTGTTTGGAGAGATAGTTATAACGCTTTCATAAATTCCCTTAAAATCTTTATTTACACCAATAACGATAGAACCTGAATCACTTATGATTTCATAATTAAATTCTGGTGCGGACAAGTCAGCTTCGTTTTTTACGAACAAAGCCCTCTCCACAAAATCATAAATCATCGGGAGGTTGCCATATTTTCCGACAACTATAGTCTTGTGATTGCTTCCCTCCAGCTTAAAAACAGTTCCTATGTTTTTCTCTGCTCTCAGATTGTTTTCTGCAAGATAATTTCTCACCATATCATAGGATGCAGTTTCTTTTTGCAGATTCAATTCAAAGACATTTACCTTGTAATTACCTATAGCTTTTGTCGCGAGTTCTCCGGTCATGGGATATTTCTCAAAAAATTCCTTTATTTCCTCATCTGTCTTAAAACTTTTCAGCATATACATATCTTGAGTTACAGACCTGACGAAATGCCCTGCAAAAAAAGAATAATACTTGTCATCTTTCTGTTCAGCTGAAGATTTTTCGATTGAATCTAAATATTCATCAAACTGTGAGGCCGTAAATACGGATGGATATATATAGCCATTGGCAACTAATGCCTTATAAACCGTCTCCAGCTGGCTTTCCGATAGTTCGCTCTGCCAATTCTGGTTATAAGTAAATTTGACGGTGCAGGTATATAATTCATCGGAAGAATCATAATCTGTTTCTGCATTTTCAAAATAAACGGGAAGAAGAAGTTCTGAACCGATTTCCGAAACAGAGAATTCTTTTCGTGCCTTTTCTTTACATTCTGATTCAAAATCATTTTTATTGGTACTGGAAACATACGAATATATTTTTTCGTCAGGAAATTTGGTGTAATTAAATACAGGCTGAGGATAGCCTTTCTTGAAAGGCTTAACCTTCGAGTAGTCTATTTCTATGTTCCAATCTATATCGGAATTCAGCGGTTCCTTTCCGCTGTCAGAAATAAAGTAAATATCCGTATCTTTAGATATTTCAAAATTTGATTTGCTTACAGAAATTTCCTCGTCTTTTTTTACAACTTTTTCAAGTTCTTCGTCACTGGGAGAACTGCCTATGAAGGTTTTTATGACGGTATTGCTTTCAGGATTATAAGAGTCATCTGCCGTATGAGCTTTTTCGCGGATAGAGATTATGCCTTCATAAGGAGCTTTCCACATACGGAATGGAGTCTGAACAAGGTATGTTTTCCTGTATTCCGCGGCTTTTTCGTCGCTTACTTGTTGTTGTACATCTTCGACGACAACCGATGAATATATAAGAGTTTCCTCAAAAATGAGATTCCCCTTGTTTTTCAAATAAGTTGTCTTTCCGCTCTCAACAATATCAACAAGTCCGTCTCTGTCCATATCTATAAACGAACATTTTGATGTGGAAGAAGATTTCTGATAAACCTCTGAATATCCAACCCCCAAAGAAGCGGAAACAGAATCTGATTTTACACCTGCTCCAGTATATATATTCCAGCCATATGACGAACTGCTTGTGTCCTCATGGTCAATGTCTGATGAAAATTTTCCTTTCGTGATTCTGATTTCCTTTGCATCGGTTTCAAAGCCGTTGCCTGTGTTCAAATAAACTTTTATCGTGTCGCCGTCTTGTAAAATCGCATCTGGTCTGCCATCTCCGTTTATATCAATCATAGTATCTTCTGTATAATTTTCTCCGCTTGAAACAGAACCGCTCACACCGCCGCCTAAGCGAAGGTCTACAACTCTAAGTCCATATCCGCCCGCAGTTCCAGTATTGAAATTTGCGCCTATGCTTGTGGAACTTCCTGTTTGGAGGGCTTTTCCATCTTCCCATTTTTTTGCCGTCGCAAAATAAATGATATTTCCGTTGGCATCTTTTTCTGGCTCTTCATAGGCGAAAGTGTATTCATAAGTTTCATTGGCGTTATTTCTCACGGAAAGAGATGCGAGCATTTTTTCTTTAGCAAGTCCTTCCGTGTATTTAAATGAGTATGTTCGTATCGCAGGGTTATTTTTGTATTGTGTTGTTATGCTAGAAAGCAATCTCCTGCAGGCAATTATTTCTCGCGAACGAGCCTCAATTCGCACATCTTGCCTAGCCGATGCGCTGTCATTGTCATAGTTAAATGCAACGCTATAGTTGCCTTCCGTTCCATCAAATCCCGTGTAATGAATGGAAATCGGATATACATAGCCGTCTTGCTTTTCGTACTTATAAGCAACAGAATTTCCGCGTGCATCCTCTGTCCTTGTTAGATTCCATGCAAATGTTTTGTTTCCCGACCCAGTACATGATGATGAATCTTGCGCATAAATTCTTTTCACTCCGCTTTTGTCGGTAATTTCCCACCAGTCTTTTTCTGTTCCCGCCTCGTAGCGAACTATTCGACTGAATGAGGTTTCTTTCTGCGGCTCATAGGTAATTGTCGTGCCGTTCCTTGTTTTCTCTGTCAGAAGAATTCCGTCAAGCATATATGTATCGTGGGTGTTATAGTTTGGAAGTCCGAAGCGTGTGTCTGTAGTCACAGTGCTTCCATAACTTACATCAAAACCTTTTCCCATTATTCCGTTTCCGCCACCCGATGAATAACTGACCGAAACTTGTGGTTGCATTCCGTGTCGTCCCGCAGGAATTCCAAGTTCAAAACTAAACGATGTATCCCCCATGTTGCTTGCCTTTGGCGGATTGAATTTTATAAGATGTCCGTCGGGCTTTGCGGCTTCAAGATTCTTTATTGAATTTAAATTTACATCGACAGGAGAAGCCGACTCTGGCAAAGTGAGAGTAGCGTTTATCATATCCGTAAAATGCGTTGAAAGAGAACGCACGGAGCAGTGTTCTTTGTCAATTTCAAGCCGTTCGAGTTTTATCCAGCTTTTCTTTTCAGTGTCATAAAAATAAGTGTATAATTCATCTAAACTTTGTGGCTTTTCATTCAATTTCTTGTTATACGGCAGTGTTATTGTCACTTCTTTCTCAAACTTCGTTCCTGCGGGTAGGAAACGATACCCACCAAATTTTGGAATTGCGTTATATAAAGACTCTCCCGTATCTGCGACTTTTGAGAGTCGAGTAATGCTTATCTTGGTGTCCTTTTTAAGCGCACCTTCGGGAATTTCTATGCTTGCCTCTCCGAGCGTAATCGTACCGCCGTTCTTTGCGGATATGAGCATTTCCGATTTTTCTTCTTTTGTAATATACGAAGATACCTCACTTTTTGGAGTATTCGCAAAAATCGGCAATGGATTCAGCACAGAAATATATGTCGCAAGCATTATTGTTGCAACAAATCGTCGTGTTCCGTTGGTTTCTATTGTTTCAATTCCTTTTTTTGAATTCTTGTTCATATTATTTCTCCTCATAGAATGATTGTTTTATTTTTCAAACATAACTTTCACCGAATTCTTAGGGAAAGTCTCATTATTTGCGATTACCACCACATAGCCAGATTTACTGTTTTTGAAAACAATATCTTCTGAAACTGTAAATGCCGTGACCAAATAATTATTTATGTAAAGCATAAAATTCTTGCTTTCCGAATCATAAGAAACGGAAATCAAATTTCTTATTCCATACCCTTTATTTATATAGGTTGAACTTTTCCAACCTGTTATATGACTGAAATCCCCATCCGTTATTTTCCCGACGGTGTAAAGTCCGTTTACATTTATAAGAACCGTAAGCATAAATGTCTTTCCGTCAATTTCTTGTACACAAAATACAATTCCAAATCCAGCCTCGCTTTTTCCGCTTTCCTTGCAAATGTTTATGGATATTGGCAAAAATTCTTCTTCATCATTTGTGTCCGAAACAGTCCACAGGGTATAACCTTTTGCGGAAAGATATTTTGTATCATTCGTTTCAAATATATATGTTCCGCTTTCATCATCAACATTAAACAAAGTGGTTTCTTCCGTTACGGTCGTTTCCTCTGGCTTCTCGTTTTCCGAATCCTCATCAAAAGACGAGAAATCACACGAGGCAAAAATTAGCATTGTGCCTAAAACTCCTAAGATTTTTTTGTATTTCATCTTTTTACCTCCTACAAAGAATAGTTATATATTTTGCTGAGCGACACAGTGTATTCTATTTCCGCAATGCTACTGTTCACCGAGAAAAGTTCTGTTGTCTCAGGGTAAATCTTAAAATAAAATTGTCTTGTTTCATGCGAAGTATTGTTTATGACATGGGCGACTTTTTGTTTTACTGCCTCGCTTTCACTCCCTGCGGTTTGTACTCTCAGATTTGTCGCCGCCCCTGTAGATTCATTTGAAAGATTATGTTGGCTTATAACAATTTCTGCGGCTCGGCGAGGGGGTAGGGTTATATAAAACCAATCTTCATCTATAAATTGCTTGTTGTTCGTTATGAACTGAACGCATGGCAAATTGCATATAAGGTCGTATTCTAGGAAAGTTGCTCTATCTTCTATATCATTTGATTCACAGGCATCTTTTCTGCAATCAGATGAATAGCCATAAGCATAAGTTGTTCCCTCAAAGTATTTAGTTCCTCTGGTTTTATCAAGTCGGTAGATATAACGATTGTTATCAGTCAAATCCGCATCTGTATATGATGTTTCATCTCCTTCATATATACACGAGAAACTAAGTATGCTTTGGTCGTATGAACGCATAAGATGAAAAGTGTCGCAAGCGTCGTCCTTGCTCCATGACAAATATATTGTGTGTTCTAAAGTCAGCGAATCTATAGAAGGAGTATCAGAAAAAGGGTCATCAATAGTCCTGAACAGCAATTCTTCAAATGTATTTTCAGAGCACGAGACAAATAATGCCAACGCAATAATCAGCCACGCTATTTTTCTCATTTTTGCCCCCTGTATAAATTAAAAGACATTCCAAGCATAGGTTTTATCGCAATGAAATTATCCCTGTTCAAATGGAAATCTACCCGAACCTCTGTAAAAAGATTAATTATTCGGCTCGCAGAAAATTCATACCCCAACAGGATTTCTGTTCCGAAGATATTCTGATAAAGAAATTTTTCACTTTCGTATTTTGGAGTTATTTTCATCATTTCGACTTCATAATAAGCACCTCCACCCGCATACAGGGAATTTCTCATGTTAAAATGCAGGTGAAAGCATAACGGCAGAACGAACGATACTCCGTGATAAATAACAGGATAAGTCTCTTTTTGACCTATCGCATACGAATATGAAAATTCAGGGCGTAAAGAAAAATCAAGAAGAAAACTTCCTAACACTATCTTAGGCTGTGGCGGATATATCTCCATGCCGATTTCTCCGCCCGCAATCCCAAGAAATTTTGAATGCCAGTCCGAATCCAATGGAGTCCAATAAAATGCGGATAAAGGAAGTTTTGTTTCACAAGGGCGAGTTTTTTCCCTCATCATTTCATTGCGTGATAACCCCGTCACTTCCTCAAGTCCATCCAAAACATTCAAGGTCAGATTATTAAGAAGCCGCTTGTAGTGAGAAATATCATCTCCAGAAAAGAATTCCTTGCTGATTTTTTTTGCCTTAGAATCATATAGTTTTATATTCGCAAACCAGCTCCCTTCGTTTTTTTGAATATATCCAAAAAGAATGTACTCAGATTCTTCTGCGGCACAAGCCCTGTTTGCATCCAACGCAGTGTATATTTCCCCATAGTTTTTTGCGGAAAGTTTTTTAAACTCGACAAGTCCTTCAAACCAATAATCTAAGAGATTTTCATAGATTTCTTCTGAGGGGTTTATGTCTTGCTCTAAAACGCTGCTGTCTTTGTCATATACAATCAGCGATGCGATAAGAATTGTTTCACCAAACAAGCCTTTAGATATAAAGAGCAAAAATACGATGATAACGAGAAATTTTTTATTCATTCACGCCCTCCCTCTCGGCAGTTATAAGAGCCTCGATTTGGACGGTTTCTTCATCAGCATACCCGCTGTTTTTCAATATATTTATATCTTCAAGAATTTCTGAATATTTCGAACTGTCCGCTCGGTTCATATAGTAAAGACTTTTCATTTTCTTTAAACGACATTCTATGTCGTCATATTGGTACGACAGGACTTTCTTAAATTCCCTGTATGCAAGTGCGAAATTCTTTTCCGAATAATATTTTTCCGCATTCTTTTTTGTTTGTAGCATTGCGGTGTCCTGTGAAGTAGTGTCCACCGTTTTTTTCTTCAGCTCTCCAAGAATATTGTCATAAGTTTCTTTGATGCCGACTGTTTCTGAAAACTGCGCGTCGGTTTTTCTTTTTATAAAGGCAAGGTTTCCTTGAATCTCTGCCGCATCCCTGCTTTGACTGTCTGAGAGCATCTGAACATCGTTCTTTATATCCTCGACTTTTGAATTTATATATTGAAGATGCTCTGTAAGTTGTCTGGAAAATTCACTTGTAGCCACAGTGAATTTTGACCTTAGTTTCAGATGTTGAACAGTCAAAACTACATTCGAGATGAACAGAACTAAAAGCAAAGAAACATGTGCTATGATAATTTTCTTTTTCATTTATCAATTCTCCCAAGAATTATGCTCCGTAAAAACTGCCAGTCTTTTCTATCCGTAATTTTAAGGGCGCGATTAATCATTTTGAGTGCCTTTTCATATTCATTCCTGTCCAAGAGTTCTTCTGCAAGATTCGCATAGTATGTTCCCGAACCGATTCTGAAATAAAGAAGTTGTCCGGGGCGAAAATTTGTTTCCGTTGAAACTGTCTCGTAATCTTCTTTTTCAATCCGAACAATATGAATTTTTTTATCATCTTCACTGATTGGAAACATAAATCTGCCGTATATATCCGTGCTTCCCGTTTTTTCATCGTCAATAAAAACGGTGACATTCATAACTTCGCTGTTCTCTCGGTCATAAACCATGACATACACGGAATCTATTTTTTTCTCTGGACTGCTCGCACAAGAGGCAAAAAATATGAGAGAAAATAAGACCAATATATTTATGAGACTTTTAACTTTTTTCATTTCTTTACCTCGTAATACTCCCCGCGTATTTTTGCCTGAAAACCATTTGATACCACTGCACAATAATCCCCGCTGGTTTCAGTTTCTGACATTGGCAATTTATAGATGACATTCATAATCTCATCTTTTGCTAATACGAAAGTTTTATCATTTGTCTTTGTAAGTCCTATATATGCAAGGCTTTTAAGCTTTGTTTTTTCCTGTGGATTAACTTTTTGTTGCATAATAGGTTTTTGTTTTGTCCTTACAATATTCTTCGCGGTTGGCTTCTTATAAAAGAATTGGTTTATTTCCCCTACGGGAATTTTCTTTTCCGTCAGTTCTGAGAAATCTTTTGCTTCCTGTTTTAAGTCAATTCCCGAATCAAAGAATATCGTTGTCTGAATTCTATCCTGTTGTTCGCTGTTGCGTATGCGTATTTGCTTTATGTCTACAAGACAATTTTCTACACTTTGCAACTCACTAAGAAAATTAAGTATATTTTTGCTTGATGACAGAATATAAAATTCAACTTCCACAGAATTTCTATTCCCGTGTAGTTGTATGTACTGCTCATGGCAATTATGCTTATGAAGTTCGTTCCGTATGTTTCCTATGTACTCAGAAAGCGGAGTGTTTTTCAGAACTTTTTGCCTTTCTGTCATCGCTTTCACTTCTTTTTCATAGAATTCAAGTTTGGCATCGTCAGAAGAAAATTCAGTTTTTGGTCTCTGAAAGTTTGAGAATATTCCGCTGTAAGTTACGGTCTCTTTTTCACTCAGCACAGAAGTCTTTGTCATTTTTATAAATTCAAAAGCCGAGTTCTCCTCAAGATTTTTAAGGATTTTCATTGCATCTAGTGTCGAGACTTCAATAATAAAGGAATTCCTTTCTATAAATATGTTTTCTATCGTTGAGCCTTTCGTCATAATGGAATAAATTCGTTCCATACGCGGATATATTTTTTCATATCGCAGAGCAAAAAGGCTTTCATATTCCTTTTGGAGTGCGTTCAGCTTCTCTTCTTTCTCTTTTTGAATTCTGATATTTTCCGCTTCTGTTTTTTCATTTTCTTTCTGGACAAGGATATTTCTTTTGTTCTCCTGCATTTTGTGCCAAGCCAACAAGAATACAGCAGAAAGAGAGAGCAAAAGAATCATCGCAAAGAGAACGAATTTTATAGAATTCGCTGGCTTTTTTATCTCCTTCTGTGATACATACACTTCGTAAATACCTTTCCTGACTTTGCCTGTTATTAAAATATTTTTGCCGTTTATTTCAAACGGATATAAAGTTCCGAGTGCTTCTTCTGCCTCAATGAGTCGTTTTCTTTCACTTTTGGCTTTTAGGGGGAGAGTGTATTTCTGAAATTTTGAAGACACCATATTTTCAGCCGTCATAATGAGTCCCTTTTGTATGAAATTTTTTTATCAACAAGAATATATTTTTCCACGCTTCGATTAGCCTCCTTTTTAGGAACTGCCGCAAATACAGCAGAGACATGGCAACGGTCGGTATCAAGCAAAACTTTCCAAAACGCGGTTTTCATTCCGATAAAATCAAACACAAAATGTGTTTCCGGGATTTGAAGAATTTCCGAGAGTTTTTTTGTGTCCGTATCAGAAGAAAGAGAGGCAATTACTTTTTCTGCATTTTTCGAGGCCTCTTTTATTCTGCAATATTCAAATATCATTTCGAGAAATTCATAGGACATAGAATGTATGTTGTATAACGGAAATGTATTCACAATCGGAAAAGGTTTTTCCTCATTAAAATCAGCGGAAATATTGTCAATAAATTTTTTGTCCGCATACTTCGGATTTAGCCAGCCATATTCTTTAAAGACAGGCTCGCCTTGTACTTCTATATACTCACGAACGGTTTTATTTTTATAAAATTCTTCGCTCATAAAATCCTTATGTATACCTGTAGAAACATCTTCAAGCACAATGCCATATTTGCCATAGCGGGCAAGAATATCGCATATCTCGGAAGCTGTATCACTATCACATGGACTGTTGCACAATGCTTGAAAATCCTTTTCGAGCGCAAGCAATATTGACTCTGCTTCTTTTCGTGCCAATACAAAATTCTTAAAAGAATTCAGTTTTCGATTGTTTGCCGCAACAAGCAGAGAAAACGACAGAATCATAACAGAAAGAGAGAATATTACTATCATTGCGAGCGGTGTCGAAAAACCGTCATCTTTCTTCTTCATCTGTAATCCTTTGCCTTATATATTCCCGTGTTACATAGTTTTTCCCATTTAAATTCCAATCTACCTGTATTCCCTCTGCAGCGTGAGATTTTTCATAAACTGCCTTGACATCAACAATTTCTATGCCTAAGTCCTTGTTAAGATTGCTGATTTTCTCAATAACCGAATTACTTGCTTTGTGAAAGTTTCTCCAATATGGAATTTTTATTTCTTGAATTTCCCTGCGGAGAAGATAATCGGCAGTTATGACAGCAGAGGCGGTCTCAGTAACCATGCTTGTTTTCTTTGAAATTCTTTGAAAGTTTGCAAAAACTCCCAAAAACGCCGTAGTGCTGATGAGAAAAATCATTATGCTGACAAGAATCTCAGTCAATTTCATTTGCTATCTCCATAATCCGCACAGTATTTTCCATTTGCTTAACCGCACTTCGTTGCACAATCACCATGCTCCCTGCCATACCCGCAAGGGCAAACAAAAATACTCCCATACATATCATTTCCCTTAACATACTCACTCCCAACTTTTTATATCCGAGTTCTTTCCCTCGCCACCTTCCGAGCCGTCCGCCCCGAAACTTCTTATGCCGTACTCTGACCCGTCAGGGGCGGGGGAGGTGTATTCATAGTCATAGCCCCAGGGGTCTTTAGGCGTATCCTTGTATAAATATGGACCCGCCCAACTGTCTGAACTCGGAGAACTCTCAGGCTTTTTCCGCAATGCCGAAAGTCCTTGTTCCGCCGTAGGATAGTTTCCGCAGTCCATATAATATGCTTCCAAAGCGGTCGCGAGACTTTCTATTTGAGTTCTTGCGGCGGCAATGCGGGCTTTTTCAAGGCTTCCCGTAGCAACGAAACCGACGGTAGCCGTAAGGATGAGTATTATCGCGAGGACGATGAGCGTTTCCATAAAAGTCCATCCCCCGTCGTCTTTTAGAATTTTAAGAAATTTTTTTCCTACAAATTTCATAATGCCCCCAAGAGATTAAAAACAGGAAGTACAAATTCACTAATGACCGCAGTTATTACCGCCCCCGTAATCAATATGAATACAGGTTCTGCAAAAGCCGTGATTCCGTCTAAAATGCGTGAACTTTCATTTGAGTAATATTCATATATCTGCCCGAATGCCTCCGCCGTGTTCCCGTTCCGCTCGGCAATCTTTATCCAAACGACAAAGTATTTTGGAAAGATTCGTTCAGTTTCAAAACTTTGCCCCGCACCCATACCGTCAGCCACAGAAGCACACACAGAAGAAACGGTTTTTTTGAGTCGAGCGTTAGACAGAACCTGTGCGGAATATCCAAGGCTTTCGATGAACGGAAAATGAACCTCTGTCAAAACTTTCATGGCGAATGACAAATCGTGCATCTGCATTGTCATTATAGTTTTTCCTATGACAGGAATTTTAAGAATGGCACAATCCATAGCAAATGCTATTTTCTCGCTGAATTTGCGAAGGATTATGCTTAGTGCCAATGCGAGAAGAAGGACATACAGAACGGCAACAGTTATAAAAAAATGAAGTTTTATCGATGCCACTTGCCGTGCAATTTCCCCCTTTGAATCCGTAAAAGCATCAAATATGTCTTCAAGTCGTGGCAACACAAACAATAACAATACGAAAATCACGATGATTGCTGTCGCCAATACAAGAACTGGATAGGCGAGGGATTGCAATACTTTTTGCTTTACATTTTTTCTGCCTTTTATATAGTCAGCCAATTTACCGAATACTTCTGCAAGCGTTCCGCTTTCCTCACCTATGTTTATGAGGGGGATATAAAGAGATGGCAACAGTTTGCTATATTCTCGCAAGGCATCGCAGAGTCTGTTTCCCTCGTTTATATTCTTTAGAATCGTTTTGCAAAACTTTTTTTCCCCACTACCCGAAAGTACTTCGCCACATACCGCAAGCGCATCTTGAATAGGAAGGGATGAGGCTAGGAGCGAGTGCATTGTCTGGGTAAAGAGCAGGATGTTTATTCTCATAGAAGCCCCTCCCGCATCATTTCTTCTTTCGTTGAAATACCTTCCTTGACTTTTTGTTTTGCCGAATCCTGCAATGTTGAGAATTTTCCCTGCAACAGATACTTTCTTATTTCTGAATCTGAATTCCCCCGTTCTATCATTTTGCTGGCATTCTCATTAACAATGAACACTTCGCTAACAACAGTCCTTCCTTTATAGCCTGTAAAATCGCAATCATCACAGCCCTTTCCGACACAAAAAGGACAAAGTTTTCGTACAAGTCGTTGTGCTATACTCATTCTTAACACACCCGCGATAAGATACGGTTCAATTCCCAAATTACGAAGTCTTGTGACCGCAGAAACACTGTCATTCGTGTGGAGCGTGGATAAAATCAGATGCCCAGTAAGAGCCGAACGCACAGCCAATTCCGCCGTTTCGGTATCTCTTATTTCGCCAACCATAATGACATCTGGGTCTTGTCTTAGTATTCGACGCAAAATACTGCCGAATGTCAGACCAATCTCGTCATTTACCTGTATTTGCTCTATACCGTCAATTTCTTTTTCAACTGGGTCTTCTATAGTAACTATTTTCAGATGTTCCTTATCCATTTCTTTAAGCATGGCATGAAGTGTAGTTGTTTTTCCGCTTCCCGTAGGACCAGTAGCAAGAATCATTCCATACGGAAGATGGAGGGCTTTCCGTATTTCTGTCAAATTTTCCTCAGAAAATCCGAGCAAATCGAGAGGCAGCTCCTCGCTCTCTGTGTTAAAAAGCCTAAGAACTATGTTTTGACCCGTGACTGCGGGAACTATGGAAACTCGGAAATCAAGTTTTTTGCCCGCTGTCTGAACAGACATTCTTCCGTCTTGGCAGAGCCGATTTTCCATAACATTCAGCCCGGACATAACCTTCAATCTGCTCACGAGTGGATTGAGTATGTTCCTGTCAAGCTGCCTCACTGTTTGAAGAACTCCATCCATACGAAGGCGAACGCTTACACTATCTTTTGTGCCTTGTATATGTATGTCGCTGGCTTTCTTCCTTATTGCTTCAAGGCATATCGCGTTTATGACATTCACAACCGGGGCATCACCGCTTATGTCATCAAGATTGAAACCAGATTCCTCTCTTGTGCCGCTATCCTTAAATCCTTTGTCAACAAAATTGCCGATAAATTCCGCAAAGTCTGATTCTTTTACGATTTCGGTATTCAATTCTTTTGGAGAATGAATTTGTTGCAATATGAAAAGTTTATCCTTAAATTTCTCCGATACGGCAATTATGACATTTGTTTCGGTCTCTGAAATTTTCACGCATCGGCTGCCCTTTATAAATTGGTCAGTATATTGTCCGTTGATTTCTTTATACTGAGAAAATTCTGTTATATCGAATTCGTTCCTATTATTTTTTCCCATTCAATTTTTCTCCCCGTATTTCTGTATAAGGCGGGCAAGGTTCTCATCTTCAAGCAGTTCCGCCTCCTTATTTTTCTCAACAAATGGAACGAGATATATTACGAATTCTGTCTCTGCTGAACTCACGCTCTTGCTTTTGAAAAAATTCCCCAATAAAGGAATCCTGCCCAAAAACGGAATTCGTTTCTCTGTAATATCCTCCTCCTGCTGGAACAACCCTCCTATTACGACAGGTTCGCCACTTTTTGTTCTTACATTTGTACTTACTTTTTTCTCTGATGTTGACGGCGGAGTTGCAGTTTCAACAGCCGAATTCGTTGATGATGATGTGTCTGTGCTTCCTTGCTTTGATACTTGGGCATCAACTTTCACGGTTATCATCCCATCTCCGCTTACCCAGCCACTTATTGCAAGCGTGAGACCGCTCGTAATTTCACGGGTCGTGCTAGTGTACAAATCGCCTGAAGTATCAACAATTATGTCACGATAACGATAAGTGTTCGTATTCGAGAAAGAAAGACTCTCGCCACTGATACCGTTAAGCGTGGTGTCTGCCAATACCCTAGATTTTCCTTCTGAAAGCTCGGCGTTCAAGTTCCCGGCAAACTGAATGCCGAACAATGATATAGTGTCAAAATTTATATTGAAGATATTTGATAATAGTCCGCTCCATGAAGAATCTGTTTCATCATCTTCAGAATCTTTTCCCATACTAAGTGAACTGCTCCAGTTGAATCCTTCTGTTTTCTGCCTCTGTATTACCAATAACTGATACTTTATTTGCTTTTTCGGTTGGTCTATATTCTGTAAATCTTCCGAGAAGTCAGCAAATTGTTTTTCAGTTCCCGTAAAAAACATAAGCGTTGGATCATTGGTTTCCATAAGGCTATCTTTTCCAACGGAAGGGGGAAGTGCTTTTAAAAGTTCATCGCCTTTTATATATTTGAGCCTGACAATCTGATTCTGTTTTTTGCTGTCAAGAATACTCACGAAATTCGACAGAACCGCACCGCTTTCTTCCGTCACTTGCGTTATAAATCCATTCTCTGACGGAAGCAGAATTACATCGGACATAAGCATTGTTTTTGGAATTGCCGCCACAGCTTCCTTTGCGCTGATATTTTCAAGGTAAAAAGTCTTGAAACTGAGTTTCGTATCATTAAAATCTATTTTCCGTATAAAATCTTCAATAGCGGTTATCTCTGTATGGCTTCCCGTGAGTATTATGGAGTTAGAATTCTTGTCTGTCTTTATGAATCCCGTTGCGTTCAGTTCATTCGGGAGCAAGGCAGAGAGGCTTTCCGTGCTTATATTTTTAAGTTGAATGACTTTTGTTTCCTTAAAATTCTTGATAACATCTTTCTTCTGAACCTCATAGATATAATAGATTCCGTCATTTATCGCACAATCATAGTTTGATTGGTAAAGTATGAGAGTTAAAACTTCGTCAAAATCCTTGTCCGAATAATCCATATTTTCAAGTTGTATATTTGGTTTCACAAACAGCACATATTCCCTGCCACCTTTCTTAAAGAGCGTATCGATGACATTTAAGAATGTGGCTTTTTGTATGTTTACCGAAAATTTGCCGTCAACTTCGGACATTGTGAAAATATCTATATTTCGTTTGTTGAGACTTCCACCGCTTTTCGTGATATAGTAGCCGTCGGCTATTCGCTCTAGTCCAAATCCTGGAAGTTTTACGATTGCAAGGTTCAATACATCTTCAAGGCTTGCTTCTTGAACCCTGATTGTGACCGTTGCATTAGGGAGATTATCAAAAAGAATCGTCTTGTTCGTATAACGCGAGAGCATATTGATAAATGGCTCAACCATGACATTTTCCGTATTGATAGCAAGTTTCCCGTTCAATCGGCTTTCAATATGCACTTTTGAAACAGAATAAACACCATCTTTGTTTTCCGTATAAAGCTGACAGTGCTTTGCAAATCGATCAAGGGCATTCTCAAAATTTTTATCCTCAAACCGAAATGTTGCGGTACCTGTCACCGTCTCATCTATCAGCACGGACTTTCCGCATACTTCCGCAACGGAATAAATTATGTCCGCTACCTTCTGATTACGAAAATCCATATATATTGATGTACCTGTTTCTTGCGCTAAAATTGGAGAAATAAAGGAAAACAAAAATACCGTAAGAAAGATTTTGGTCTCGTAATATCTCACAGCAGCCTCCTGTGAACGACTTCCGAAAGGGCATAGCCCAAAAACACAAATGGCACGAAGGGGAGTTTCTTCAAGTTCTTTCTACAGAACGCAAGCAAGAGAAAAAACATTATTCCAAAAAGAGATGCAAATACGAAAACTTTTATTGTGTTGAAAAATCCCAAGCAATATCCGAGAACTGCGGCAAGTTTTGCATCACCCATTCCCAAGCCTTTTGTAAAAACAGAAACAAGGCCAAACACGATGAGAAAGAAGAATCCACAGAGGAGTTTTTCGGAAATCTTTGGAGACGAAAGAAAAATATCCCTGCAAAAAACGCCCGCGAATAAACCGCCCGTTATGCAGTTCGGGATTCGCTGTGTCCGCATATCGCAAACAGAGATTATAAGCAGATATAAAAAGCAAAGTGCTCTCTCAACCATCTTTCGACAATGCTCCTTTATATCTAAAAAATATAGAAAAAAAAAAAAAATGTTTGTCAAGAGGTTTTTAGAAAAAATCAATTTTTTTTCTTGCTTTTTTTTCTAAAAAGTTTATATAATAGGTCTTAAAAGGAGGTGCTTTAGTCCTACAAATGGCAATTTGTATCACTACGCGGGGAATAATCCGGTACGCTATATAGACCCTGATGGGAGGGCTGTAGATGAAGAAGGGCATTCTACAATTAATTTAAAATTCTTCCAATGTTTTGAGAATATGTTTAATGGATTTGGATTTAGAAGTTCCGAAAAAATTAAAAACTATAACAACAGCAATATTGGAAAGTTTGCCAGAAAAGGAATTGATGAATTAAAAACAACGGATTGGGCAAAAACGATAACTGGACAAAATGTAATAAAAGGATTGGAAGATGCCTATAAAAAAGGTCGTATCCATGAACAAGAAGGAAATGGTGGTATGCAACTTGGATGGGGATGCTTTGCGCATATGTACATTGGAAAAGGAGCAATTGAACGATATAACTCTGAACGTGGTAAAGATGCTGTTGCAATTTTAGCACATGAGGGTTCTCATTATACATATGCTACAAGACATGGTTTGTTATCATTTTGGTGGCGGCAATATGAAGTTGAAGGATATAGAATAAGTGATACCGTAAACCTTGAACTTTCTGGGCGTAATTGGGTCGGCGGTCCTGATGTAAGGTCTGTTGAAAAAATCGAAGAATTCCTGGCGACTACTTCTCCTTACAAATGGTTGCCAAAATTTCCATTTTCATTTAATTATTGGAATAAGGAGAATATAGGGCGATGAGAAAAATTGTTTTTATGTTAGTGGTTGCTACAATTATGGGGGTTGTTGAAGCATCAACTCCAGTAATGAGTCAGTTTCCTAAAAAATATGAAACATGGATAAATAATCAGCACTCTGAAGCTTGCGATATTGAATTTGATTTTCATAATTATGAAACTTCATTTACAGAACAGGTTTGTGGTTTTAACAAAAATTACTACGGTTCCTGGTATGGTTATAAAATTTCAAAGCATATAGTAAGTCACAGAGATCTGTTTAATACATCCGTTTCGTTCGTGTTTAAATTTATCGATACCCCAAGCGGAATAACTAAAAAAAATCTGCGGGACAGCATAAAAACATTCAGGCTTTTATATGATGACGAAATATTGGAATTAAAAGATTTGCTATGCTTTACAGATTGCAGACTTGAAAAGACTTGGTATTCAATTGATTTCTTGGGATACCTCGACAAGGAAACGTTTCTAAAACTGTCACAATCTGAAAAGTTACTTTTACAATTTGAGATAGACGGTACAGTATTAAAATTTGATTTGCAAATTCCCAAAATTTATGAAGATACATTTAATTAAGAGACCCACGAGCAGGTCATGAAAACACAAGATGGTATAAAGATAAAAAAGGCAATTTTCATCGTTTTCAGGGAAGCAATAATGAATATCATTGGAATGGTTCAACAGATACAGGTACAAGAATGGAATCGGTTCCATCAGAAGTGCGTAAATCATTACAAGCAGGAGATTTGTAATGTTGTTTGGAAAAAAAAGAAAATTTGCGATTGAAATAAAAATAAATAATATATTTGGAGATAAATACATTGGAGAAGGTTTTTTCGTTGTTTTTATAAATAACAGAATGTATGGAAAGACTGATAAGTATGCAACTGTCTTTTTGTGTATTGCCGATGAGCTTAAAAAGTTTTATGACAATAAATTTAATTCTTCACTTTTTTAGATGATATAGAGAAAGAAAGAATTGCAAATTTTTATTATATGCAAAATTTTACAGAAGAAGATGTGCGTTTTGATGATAAAGTTTTACTGCAAAAAATAAAATCCCTTGTAGAATGGAATCCCGAATCTGCCTTTGATGACGGTTCTCATTTGATTCATTTTGATAATGATGACGGCACTAGAATAATAGGCTTTAAAAGTTCTTCCACTTATGGAAAATTTGCAGTTGATATAAAATCGGTAGAAGAAACAACAATTTCACGAAGTGAATTCAAAAATATTCTTTCTGATGCTTATGAATATTTGCAATCATTTATAAAATCTTTTTGATTAATCAACACCCCACATCTAGCGTTTTCAGCTCGTCTGAAAACGCTAGGTTTTACTCCCACAAATGCCAATTTGTAGGAACAAGGCTTAAAATGCGCAGAATTTCGGAAGAATTCCTGCTTAAAAGTCAGAATTCTTCCGAAATTTAAAAAACAGAACACAGAATTTCTGTTTTTCCGTGGTATA
>ODAI010337585.1_pt1 | contig 22679 bp, 20 predicted proteins | sample 1539321 | NCBI WGS metagenome assembly ODAI01 (sample SAMN02144231, study PRJEB22623) | gut metagenome | biome: sheep rumen | host: Ovis aries | place: New Zealand | reverse complement strand
GAACGGCCGCAGCCGCGAGCCGGGGAGCTCGTGCGGCGCATGTCCGGGCGATGCTGATGCCGCTTCTGCGCAGGCGGCGCTGTGGCAAGGCATCGTTCAATGGCAAGGCGTCGTTCAGTGTCAAGGCTGATCCAGCTCCCGCCTTGTCGAAGCCGCTGCGCCGATGCTGAATTATTCAGTGTACTGCTTAGGCTTTCCCGGCTCCGTAAGCTGACGCTTCCAGGTGCCGGGCGCATCTCCGGGTGTAAGCTCGAGGCGGAACGACCACGGCTTGTTTTGCTTCTCGGGTTCGCCCATGACTTCGACAACCTTCCCTGTCAGCACAAAGCCCTCGCCATTCGGCGCAACGTTCTTGAGCTCTGCCTCCGTTGCCGGGCATCCAAGGCCGTCGATGCCCACGAAATAGCCTTTGTCGGTGAGGCGGGTGCCGCCAAGATATTCTTCGTCCTTGGGATCCATGTGCTCCTTGATGCGGTGCCCCGTATAGCGCAGGGCCGACAGTTCCGCGGCATCGCGGGTTATGAAGTAGGTGAAGGTCTCGGGAAGGCCTTTGAACAGATCCGGAGCCTCGTCGCGCGCCATGATCTGGTCTGCCGTCACAGTCCGCCCGTCGATCGTAAACAGGGGCGAATTGGCCGGCTTGGCCTGCTTGCCTGCTTCAGCCAGCTGCTCCTGCTCGTACTCAAACGTGCCTTTTGCATCATAGGCACCAAATAATGCAGCCTTGATAATGTTTAGAGGTTTTTCTGTATAGTCTGATTCTCCATTCAAATCCATATACCATGAAATCGTCATTGTGTCTTCTAACAGACGTTTAGCATCATCGTTTGAGAGGTTAGCAGCTATTGCCGAATTTTTTACTATGACAAGGGATGAAATCATTAAAATAGGAAGGAAGAAGAATTTTGCTAATCCGGTAGATGCGTGCATGTTTGACTCCTAATAATGTGTTAATCATTAAGATAGTTGCCGTTCTGCCGTTCTGCCATTCTGCCATCTTCAGGTTCATGTCGAACCGTCTGGACAGCGCTTTGCCGAGCTTCTTGACGATCCTGTACACGAGGGCATCGGCTCGGAACGTGAACGCATTCTTGCCGAAGTCTCCGGTTGCGTCTCGTCTTGGTGCCGGAACATAGGCATTTTCGATCGTGTCGCGGAACAAGGCAAGATCAATCTGGCAGGCATGCCTTTCACGGCCGGGCCTTGAAGCAGGCCATGCCGGCACCCTCTCCGCCAGGGAGACCGGCGCGGGCCGCTTCTGGCAGGTGCCTTCTGGCAGCTTCACCTCGCCAGGCCCCAGGAGGGTTCTTTGCAGGCGGCTCCCGAGGTCGCGAGAGAACAGGACCGGCGCTGGCTGTGCGGCCGCGCCCCATGGCTTCCCGGCGCTGTCGCTTCGATGCATGCGTCCTGCCGGTCTGTGCCCAGATCCGCGGAAGAGGCATGGACTTGCGTCCCTCATGCCATGCCTTGCGGCCCTGCGATGGAGGGATTGAGGCATGCTGGCATCTTGGGTATGCTGGGGCAGGAGATGTTCCCTCAGGCTGGCATCGGAGCCGCCCGCTCCAGGCGCCCTGTCCGAAAAAGGAGCATCTTCCGGTGTGGCGTCTTGCTCTTGCGCGCCTGCAGATGCTTTCCTTCTGCGTCCGCGCGGCACCTTGCCGGCAGCAGGCCGTCGCCATGATGCATGTCTGACGCTTACAAGGAGAACGCAGTGAAAAAGACCATTTCCATCTTGGCTCTGGTGGCGCTCGCAACTCTTCTTCCGGGACGTTCCGAAGCACTCAGCGAGGCGGAGTACAGCTCGCTTCTCAAAAGCAACCCCAAGATTGCCTCCCTCGACAAGGATTTGAACCGGGAATACAAGAAGGCAATGGGAAAGTTCAGGAAGGGGGCCGAGACGCCGTCCATCCTGCGCGACAGCCAGAAAAAGTGGCTGCGCAATCGGGAGCAGCTGATCCAGCGCATCATGCGCGACAGGGGAATCAAGTCCAGGGCTGAGGCCGTCGCCCTTCTGCTGGAGTCCCGGGTCGGCTATCTGCACTGCATCGAATGGCAGCAGATCGAGGGCAGCAGGAAAACCTATGCCTGGGCAGTGCGCGAAGAGCTGCAGGACAAGGGCGACGATGACTTCTGCGTGCCCTTCCAGGATGGCGACCTGGTCAAATACAACGAGGAAGAGGAGTAGGCCCGCGCATTGCGGGGCCTCTCTCCTGCAGCTTTTGGAAGTTCGGGCAGACCGTCTGGAGGCTGGCCGGTCTGCCCAGCTTCCGGGCGCGGGCGCAGGCTCTCCTGAAGCCTGTGCACGGCGTTTGCAGCCGCGCCCTTTGTGGCGCTCCTCTTGTGCGGGGCGCCTTGTCTTTTGCCGTACAGTCCGCTGAGGATGTGCTCCTCCTTGCGCGTTTCTGCCCTGGCTCCTGCGCTTGCCAAGGCCGCTGGGCCAAGGTCTGGCTCGCAGTCAGCGTGACTGTCGCTTCCGGCGTCGCCAGTGCGGAGGATTCCTTGCGCCAGATCCATGGCAAAGGATCCATCGCGGCTGCCGGCGCCGTGTTCTGCAGGGGATCTTGCTCCGTTCCCCCTCTCCCCTCCTCTCCCCTCCCCGGCGGCGTCCAGCCAGAGAGCTTTGCGATGCGCGGCGCGGCGTAGCCTGCAGAGGCGGAGTGCTGAAAGCGAGGGGGCATTTCGTCTCCGCCCTGTCACGCCTCTCTGCCAAGAGGCTTGTTCCAGCCGGCGACTGCGTCCCCGGGGAAGCTGCCGCGTCCGGCAGCGAGCTTTACAGGATGGCTGCGCCTGTCCCTGAGCCCGTCATCCCAAGAATCGGGACAGAGCCCGATTTGATGCGCGATCGCGCCATGTTCCCCCTCTGCGTCAATTCGCACCATTGCCTTGGGAAAGCCGCAGTCAACGAGAAGACGCGAGTCGGAAGGCAGAAGTTCTGCGACAGCGGCTTTCCGCAGCTGAAGGACGTCTTCATCTCCGTCCTTCTGGCCGGCGCCGTTGCGCCGTTCTGCACGCTTGCAAGCAGAATAGAAAAAAGGCTATTTTTTATATCCTCTGATTTTCAGACACCGGACAAGCATCGCTCAGCTTTTCGGATGAAGCGTCAGCATCCCCCCCTGCCGCCCGCTTTTCTGGCCATCCCACGTCAGAAGCCAGCGTCCCGCTAGAGTCTTTACAACAGCGAGAATTCACATGAAACAGAAATGCAGAAGGCGTTTGCGCAGAGCGGCGTCAGGCACGGGCTTCGCCCTGGTCGCTCTCCTTTCCGCCCTCGCCATGCCTGGGCAGGTTGCCGCCACCACGGACTCTCTTGTCATCTCCGGCGGCGGAAGGGAGATGTTCGAACTCATCTTCTACGGCAAGGGCGACGGCCCCGAGCCGAACTTCCTTTCCATACGAAGTCCCACGGCGCCCGAGAAGCAGAACATGGCCCGCGGCTGGAGCGTGTGGGCCGACGTGCTCGGGCCAACGGCGAAAAACTCCGCTGCGCTCGGCGTCGACGTCACGATGATCGACGAGGTGGGCAACGCCAGATGCGGAAGCGACATTTCACCCTTGGAGAGCGGACTGACCCAGCTGGCGGAGGGCATCATCAACGGAGAGCCCATCGAAAAGCGCGCCTTCATGGATCAAGGCCAATCCATGTCCCTCGGCAGGCCTACCGTTGTGCCTCTGCACTCGGACAGGGGGGAAATCTACTCCACGGCCGTGCACGAGGCCGGGCACGGATTGGGACTCCTCACCAATATGCGGAAGTACAAGCCCGGAGAGCGCACAAGATTTTCCGCCATGGACATGCATCTTGTCTCCTATGCAACCGGTTCTGCCGTCTGGCTCCGGGACTTGACGGACATGGAACAGGTGGTGCGAAGAGACGAACACGGCAAGTACTTTACGTATAGACAGGCTGTGGACGAGCATGGCGTGCACTACCTTTCCTGGGACGTTGAACTTCCGGAGGGAAAACCTCTGCCCAGCGGCGCCTTCGTCATCGGCGACGATTCAGAGAGCGACGTCTTCTTCCAGGGGCCGGAAACCATGAAGACGTTTTCCGCCTACAACGCCAAGACGAGCGGCGTGCGCATCAACGGCTTCGAGAAAATGGGAGCGGCGATGAGGCCTGAGCTCAGCCATCTGGAACTCGCGCACAGCATGATGAGCCATCAGAACTACCGCAACTACAACTTCTTCATGGAGGTCGAGCTGGCGGTGCTCAAGGACCTCGGCTACCAGATCGATCTCAAGCGCTTCTACGGCACCTCAATCTACGGCGACAATCTTGACCCCATCGACAACACGACTCCCTTCTATGCCAGGAGCGCGGACGGCAAAAGCTGGCTTTACGGCCAGCCGTCGGAAGAAACGTTCGGCATCGGCCTCCACGTCTACGGCGACGGCAACACAATCGTCCAGAAGGCCGACATCCTGACCCGGGGCGAGGCCGCCACGGGCATGCGCATCGACGGAGCCGGCACGAACCTGACCGTGCCCTCCGGCGTCCAGGTCCGGTCGGACGGCACGGAAGGCGCAGGCCTGCTCGTGGCCTACGGCAGGAACACAAAGATCGCCGTCCAGGGCACCATTTCCGCCAAGGGCGAAGGCGGCATGGCCGTGCGCTTCGACTTTGGCGGCAACTGCATGGGCGACTTGATCGAAATGCGCGGATCCTACATCCGCAAAGTATTGGACAACAACACGCAGCTTGTCGACGGCGCTCTCGAGGGGGCGGACAAAGCCGGCTTCCCGCTCTATCTCGAAGGTCCCCTCGTCGATTCCTTCAACCTTGCCGGCAGCCTGGAAGGCAGGGACGCATCCATCTTCATGTCCGACAACGCCTTCGTCAAGGAAATCAACATCCTCTCCGGCGCCAGTGTCAAGGGCGACATCGTCTCGCTCTGGGACGCAAAAAATCCTCTGCTCCACCAGAAGGCACCGAAGGACAGCCTCTACACCGCGCTGGTCTTCGGCAGGAAGGCGGAGGCGGACGGCGGCACGTCGCCCGATCGCGGCTTCAACATGATCCTCGAAGGCTCGGTCCGCGGCCCGAAGGGCATCGACATGTCCCTGGAGGCAGGAAGTCTCCGGGTCAACGGCGAGGTCCATGTCCACAGGCTGGTCAACCACGGCTGGCTCGACGTCAGGGGCCTCGGCTCCCAGCAGACGGGAACGGTTTCCGACACCTTCACGCAGGGCGATGACGGCGTTCTGCAGTCCCAGGTCACGCCCGACGGCAGGACCACGTACATCTCGGCGCACGAGGGCTCGGCCAGGGGCCGCTGGGCGATCGAGCCCGCCAGGGGCTACTGGGGCAGCGGCAAGGCCGTTGTCCTTGCAGACGGGCCCGTGGTCTTCGACAAGGGTTCCACGTCCTTTGCCTCAGCCCTGCTCGTCCCAAGTTCCAGCCTCACGCTCTCCTTCAGCCTGCTCGACGCCAGCGGCCAGCGGCCCGTCCTTGCTGCCAGCCGCGCGGCCTCTGCCTACAGCAGTCTGGCCACCCGCGATTCCGGCGCCGCTGCAGGCCGGGCGCTCGTTCTGGCAAACCGGGGGACGCCGAGCCCGCTCTTCCAGTCCCTCATGACTGAAATCGACTTCATGGATTCAAGGGAGGGCATTGACAGGGCGCTCTCCCAGCTGTCCGCCGATGCTTTCAACGAGCGCTTCGCCAATGCCCTCGGGCATCAGCTGCTGCTCAGCCAGCGCCTCCTTGCGCGCATGCTCCAGAACCTGCCCAAGGGAACGTCGGCGAGGAGCGGGGAAGCCGGCCAGACCGGTCTTGCCGCCGGCGACGGGACAGAATCCGGCAGCGGCTGGACGGCATGGGGCAGCCTCTTCGGCATGGCCGACAACCAGAGCGCCTACGGCTCCAGCGACGGCTGGTACAGCACGGGGTGCGGACTCATGGGCGGCATGGACAAGGATCTGGGCGGCGGGCTTGCCGCAGGCTTTGACCTTGCCCTGCTCTCCGACCGCTTCGAGGCAGGCGGGCGCCAGGATGCCGACGCAAGCTCCCAGGGCGTCTTCCTCGGCGTGCACGGCAGCTATGCCCCGAGTTCCTGGTCCGGCGCTTATCTGCTGGGCGCGGCCCGCTTCGGCTTTGACGTCAACCGCATGGAGCGGTCGGTCACCGCCGGCGCCTTCCACCGCAGCCACGAAAGCGAGTGGACAGACTGGTCCGGCGCCTTCATGCTGGGCGCAGGCTGGGACTGGTTCTTCGGCGAAGCCAAGAGCGTGCGCCTTGGCCCTCTTGCGACCCTTCAGTACGCCTTCGCGTCGCATCCCGACTTCGAGGAGGACGGCGGCGCCGAAGCCCTGCGCATAGACGGCGGAACCGCTGACTCCCTGGCCTTCCTGCTCGGCGCCCACATCGGGGCCAGCAAGGACGTCGGCTCGGCCTGCAGGCTGGAGGCCGAACTGATGGCCGGCTGGCGGCACGAGCTGCTCGAGGGGAGCATCCGGACCCGGGCGGCCTTTGCCGAGAACCCCTCCGCATCCTTCACCTCGACGCGGCGTCTCAATACCCGCGACGCCGCTGTCCTGCAGGCAAGCCTCAAGCTCGCCCACGACTCAGGCTGGTTCCTGGCGCTCGACCTCGGCGGCGAGGCGAGAACCGCCGGCGCCGGCGTGAGCGGCGGCCTGCGGGTCGGCTGCGAATTCTAGAAGCCTCTGCGGAGGCGAAAGCAAAAGCCCGGTGGATCCACGCCGGGCTTTTGCTTTGCCCGGGGACAGGCGGCCGGCGTCAAGCCGCAGCTTGAAGAATGCCTCCGAGCGCGGCCTTCCATGCGCACGCCGCGACGCAATTGCAGGAGGCCGGCTGGCCTGCCGGCCAGGTTCGCCCAGCGGCATGGCGCCTGGCGGCCGCCCCTGCCTGTCAGCGTGCGAGGCTGCCTCGCGGATCGGGCGTGCTGGACAGTCGAGGACAGGATGGCCTGCTTGAGACGCGCTCCTGCAGGACGAACGCGAAGCCGGTGCCGCCGCGCAGGCAGAGCTTCAGGCTGGAGGGCGTTGCGGGAGCTGGTGGCGGAGGCGCTTCAGGAAGAGGAGCCGTCCTGCTCCTGCTCCTGCTCCTGCGGCTGCCGCTGGCGCTTCCAGAAGCCGGTCAGCGCCTGCACTTCGGCGTCCTTGAGCAGGGCGCCGTGGACGCGCTCGAGAACGCCTCCGCTGCGCAGAAGGAGCATGTCGCCCTTGCCGAGCAGCTTTTCGGCACCCGGGGCTTCCAGGGCTGACATGGAGTCCTGGGTCTGGGCGACCCTGAAGCAGGCACGGCAGAGAAGGTTGGCCTTGAGGACGCCTGTGACGACGTCCACGGTGGGGCGCCTGGCGGCGACGACGAAGTGGATGCCGCAGGCGCGCCCGAGCTGGGCCAGGCGCAGAAGGCTCGGCTCCACGTCCCTGCGGTGCGCCAGCATGATCTCGGCAATCTCGTCGATGACGACGAGGAGATGGGGCATGGGCTCGAGGCCTGCCGCTTCGGATGCTCCGTCCCCGGCCTCAGCCTGGATCTTTTCGTTCCAGGACGCGATGTTCTTGACCTTGAGGCGCGACATCGCGCTGTAGCGCTCCGTCATCTCCTGCACGGCCCACGCGAGGGCGTCTGCGGCCTGCTCTGGCGCTTGGGCGACGGGGCGGGAAAGGTGCGGAACTCCCTCGAAGCGGCTCAGGGCGTCCCGCTTGGGGGCGATGAGCAGAAGCCTGAGTTCGTCGGGGCGCCGGCACAGGAGAAGGCCGGCGAGCAGGGCGCTGAGCAGGGCGGTCTTGCCCTCCCCCTCTCCGCCAGCCACGAGCATATGGGGCATTTGGGCAAGATCCGAGACGACGGGCTGACCCAGGGGGTCTACGCCGATGGCGAGCGGGAGGGCCATGCCCGCCGATGCCTGCAGCCATGCTTCCGACTGGACGATGGCGCGAAAGCTCACGGCATCGCGGCGCTGGCGCGGCAGGAGGATGCCGAGGGCGTCGGTGCCGGGCACCGGCGTCTGGAAAGCGACTGGGCCTGCGTTGAGGGCAAGGGCAATCTTGTCGGCCGCGCGCTTGAAGCCGCGCGACCGGGAACGCCGGGCGCGGGCCTGAGCAGGAACGTGGCGAGCAGGGGGCCTTCGGCGGTGCGGAGGAGGGTTGCCCTGAGGTCGAGCTCCTGAAGGCACTGCATGAGCGCAGCGCCCTGCCGCTCGAGCTGTCCGGCAGGACTCGCCGAAGACGGCGCAGGCTCGGCAAAGATCGCCAGCGGAGGAAGCGCCGGGATGCTTCCGGCAGGATCCGTCTCTGTCAGGCTCTGCCTTGCCGGAGACGCGGAGGAAATGTCGGGTGTCGTCATGGGATGCCTGCCTTTGGGCTTTCTTGCGCGGCAAGGGGCCTGGAGCATGCAGCCAGTCCCTGGCGCCGGCAGCATGGGGCCGCTGGCGCGTTGTGCCGAATGAACCTGCAGCCGCGCAGTCTGAAACCGCCTGCACGTCCTGCTTCTTTCCCATGTTTTCTGCCCCAAGACAAGCGGCTGCGAAGGAACAGCTTCAAGCATCACTTGAAGCGTGGGGCGCGGCGTTCGTGCTGGCGTGGACTGAGCTGTCGTAGCCATGGGGGCTTGGCAGGGCAGACGGCTTGACCTGTCAAGCCAGGCTACGCCGAAGCCAGTCGCTCGCAGTGGCAGAGGGGGACAGATCGAGTTCTGAACATGCCGGGACGATGCGTTCAGCGTGGAAATATCTCATGGTTTAAGATGTACAAATTTTCTTTGCTTTTCTAAACAATGAAAATATCATTAATAATAGAAGCGGAATAAATGATACCACCATGATAATCACAAAAAATATAAATTGAGTTGCCAGATACATGGCGTCAAAGAGCCAGCCACCGAAATTTTGCAAGAGTCGTCTAAATCGTGGAACATCTTTTGTGAGTATTCGTCTAGGAGATTTTTTGAGGGCACTTACAGCATTTTCTCCATATCCTATTGCATATCGAACGACATCTGTTCCTTGTTTTGAGGCAACTTCAATAACATCTTTGCCACCAAATTTGAGAAATTTTCCAGCGTCTTTTCCAAATTTAGAGGCTATCTTGATTACCCTAGGGATATCATAAATGCTATCACAAAATTTGATCAATTCAATAGTCGATGACAATCCATAAGTTTTTATAAATTTGCTTAAATTTAGAAGTATATCAATTAGATTTTCGAGCTTTGCTCCTTTCTTTGATAATAATAAGATTTCTTTTTGCATTTTCGAAGAAATAGCTTTTGTCCGTTTCGCTGTACGGAGAATCGATAATCCAGTTTTTGCTTGGGGAGCGATAGCTGGAAAAAGATTAAGAGATACACTGATAGATGCAAGCGCTACGACAAAGATATCAACATCTTTATCAGTGGCAAAATTATATCCTTCGTTAATTAGATCTCGAATATCACCAACAGAAGTTAAATCACTTATAATTTTTGCATATTCACCATATGTCTCCTGACTTTTATCTAATAAAAAACCATTAATCATTTCATTAGTAATATATTTTATTTTCGAACGTTATTCTTTTGCTTGACGCAAAATGTCTTCAAGCTCGTATGTCATTATTGAGCCAGGAAGGTCTCTGTAAAATTCTATAAAATTTTGTGTATCCGCATACCTTTTTTGTTTAAAAAAATCTGAAGCTTTTTCAGCCGGATCATCTAATATAACATCTTTTAGGTAGCATAATTCACTAATTTGATAAAATGGTTCAATATGCGGCAATATAAAAAATGATAAACATATAAATGGAATAATAATGCATATAATTTTTATAATTTTATACATATTTTTTAACCAAAAATATTCTTTTAAACAAGAAACATATTTGTCTATTTATATCAACTAATAACTAATGATTGATTTGAATTTTTGACAGCACACCGGTTGCATGGCGATGCAATGCTGAAAGTGTATGGCTGTCCCTGCAAAGCGTCAAGAATCTTCATCTTCCGCTTCAGGCAATTCGCACCTCGCCGGAGACGCCCTGCCTCGCGGCCAGGGGCTTTGCCTTCTGTCGGAAGGCTGGTCAGCCGTCACGGGCCGGGGCACCGGCCGCCTGCTCTGGCCTCTCTGCCGCCATGCGTCTTGCCGCCTGCGGCGGGCGTCGAGCGGACCTTGCCAACGAGGCTTGCGCAGGAAAGGAACTGAAATCGGAGACACCTTTCCTCGGGCAGCCCTTGGAAGCATCTCGCCCATCTTTTCCCTCTCTCCGATGCCGAGGTCCTCCGGCACCGCCGTGAGCAGGCCGCAGGCCTGGCGCTTCGGGGCGCCGCCGTTCTGTTGGAGGCTGCAAGGGTCTGCTGACGCGCTTCGGCATCGGCAGCCGCGCATGCCTGCAGCCGGAGAGCCGTCAAGGCTTGGCATCGCGTCCAGCTCCCCGGGGCCTCCACTCAAGGCAGTTGCCTGCCTCTCCAGCCTCTCTCGCCCCGGGGCGTCCTCTCTGGGGTTTTTGTCGCGACATGCGTTATAATCTGGAACGATGTAGATGCATCCTTGCTGCATGGAAGCAGGCATCAGCATCGCAGGAACGATCCTTCAACCTAAGCTCAAAGGAGCTGAACCATGCCGGAAAGCTTCAGGCATTCATGGACGTGCTGCAGGGCTGCGCTGGCAAGGCCCGTCTTGCCTTCCCACGCCTGCCTTGGCTGGGAGCAGAGGCGGAGCAGTCTGCCGCATCGCGGCGCATCCTGTGCTGGAGCGCTCTGCAAGGCAGACTCGTCGCCGGCCGCTCGCCTGTCGGATCAAATGTTCAGGAGCAGGCCTCGGCGCACGAGGCGCCGCAAGCCGGTACCTGGCTTGCGCATGCATGCCCGCCGGGCGGTCTTGGATACGCGGAAGGCAGCTGGCCCCCTGCCGGCGGAAAATGCCGGAGACGAGTCATTGAGCATCGCATTTTTCTCGACAAACGCTATGTTCTTACTGTATATAGAGGAGTTGAGGAGGATGCCAGCATCGTCATCTTCGTCCAGTTCATACGCGCATGTCGCTTCCACCTCCTGTCTCCTTGAGAAGAGCCCTCCCTTCAGCCTCTGCCAAAGGCCGCTAGCCACCCGCACACCATGGCCTGTTCGAGCGTCGCTGGCGCTGCATTGCTGCCCGGCAGAGACCCTTTCTTCCCGTCAACCCCAGACGCCATCGCTCTCCCCTCCCCCAGTTTTCAGGAACATGCAGACCCCGCCCCGATTCGCATTGTCCGGGAGGATTCACGTGCTGTTCAGCACGCACTGGCACGATCTCCGGCGCGGCATTCCAGACTTTGTCCTTCCAGCGACGCGCAGCTGCTTCTGCTGGCCTTTCCCGACCCGCAGAACGGCGATTCGCCGGCTGCGTCCTGAAGCGACGAGGAGGTGACACATGAGGAAGAAAACAGGGCTGCTGCGCCTTGCGGCGCTGGCCGCGTTCGCGGCCCTTGGCCTGCCTGGGCCGTCGCTGGCAGGCCCTCCCCTTGATCCGTGCGATCTTCACGGCACCTGGATGTCCAGCGAGGACGGCATCGGCATCGTGCTCAGACTCGAGTGCGGGGGCTTCACTCTGCAGATCAACGAGCTTGAGCTGGGCGGCTCCTGGCTCTGCCGCGACGGGGCTCTCATTCTCCACTACAATAGCGGAACCGTGCATGCGCATTCCGCGTCCGTCAGTGACGGCAGGCTGCACCTGGACGGATTCATGCAGCTCATGCGCGCATAGGCGAAGGCTCGGCCTTCCGCGAAGGCCAAGGCTCCTCCCGGCATCCTCTGCGCCTGCGCCGCTTCTGGACAAGGATGCTCCTGCGGCTTAACGCTATGGACAGGAGGCGCTCTGCCTTCCCCAGCGCCTGACCGCTTCGCAAGTCTTTGCCTGTCCCTTGGGCAGGCTACCGCGCCCGGTGTCAGGACCGGCAAACCTGTAGCGCCAAGGAGTCAACCATGATAGAACGGACGAAACGGACACTCGCCTGCCTGACGGCGCTTGCGCTCCTCCTGTTCCTTGCCTGCCCCATGGGCGCCTTCGCCGCCTCGCCCGCCACGCCGCAGGCCCTGCAGGGCTCCTGGATCCACCAGGAGGGCCAGAACTCCATGGTCTTCATATTCAACGGCAATGCCTGTGCCTTAAGCATGAACGGCATGCAGATGGCAGGCACCTGGACTCTTGCCGGCGACCAGCTTCGCGTGCAGTTCCAGAACGGCAGAACCATGACCTGGCGCTGCTTCATGGACGGCACGAACATGATCCTCGACGGCAGCATGCGCTTCACCCGCCAGGGCGGGGGCGGTCAGCAGGGCGGACAGCCTCCCTACGGCGGACAGCCTCCCTACGGCGGTCAGCCTCCCTACGGTGGACAGCCCCCCTACGGCGGACAGCAGTCCTTCGGCGGGCAGCAGAGCCCCCTTGAGGGCACCTGGGTCGCCCAGACGCCCCAGGGCCAGCTGATCTTCCAGTTCCAGGGCTCCCGCTACGTCCAGTACTTCAACGGCCAGCCCGTCGAGGAAGGCAACTTCGTCTACTATCCCGACGGACGCCTGCAGTACCAGATAACCCGGGGGCAGGCTGCCGGCCAGCAGGGCGTCAACCGCATCGTCTTCCAGGGCCAGTCCTTCTCCATGTACGGAGCCAACGGGAACTACATCACCTATCAGCGCCAGGCCAGCCAGTCCCAGCCCCCGGTGTCCGGCCCCGGTGCCACGCCGCTGGAAGGCCGCTGGATCTGGGCCAAGTCGTCGAACCAGGTCAGCTTCGGCTACGTCTTCAGCGGCAACAGGTTCGTGTACTTCATGAATGGCGCACAGTCGTCGGCAGGCACCTTCCAGCTGACCCAGACCCAGCTCGTCTTCCAGCACGATTCGGGCCAGACCGAGGCTGTCGGCTATCAGCTCAACGGCAACAGGCTGGTTGTCTTCACCTCCGACGACCCCAACGTCGATCCCATTCCCTTCGTGCGGCAGTAGTCTCCCTGCCAGAGCGCGCCTTGCAGCCTTACGGCAAAGGCTTCAGGGGCGCCATCCGAAAGCCTTGCGCCTGCGTTCCGCCTCGCTGCGGGACGCAGGCCGCCGTCCCCGGACGGCGCGGCGGCAGTCAGAGCCAGGACAGGCGACCTTGCCGCCAGCCAGGAGAAGGAGGCGTGCCCGGTGCAGATGCGCGGCGCGGACACGACTTCAGCTTCACCTGCAGCCCTTGGCGCAGCCATCCGTGCCTGCGGATATGGCGGGCGCCGACACCAAGGAGGATGCCATGATTATTCGATTCGCTCTTGCAGCGGTCGCAGGCCTCGGCCTGCTGGCAGGAAGCGCCCTGGCGGCGCCGGATCTCGAGGCGACAATGGCCGCGGCCAGCCGGGGCGATCCTGCGGCCGCCAACCGCATCGGCGTCTGGTACGAGAAGGGCCAGAACGGCCTGCTCCGGAACCACGAAAAGGCCGTTGAGTGGTACCGCAAGGCCGCCAAGGGCGGAAGCGTGCTTGCCATGCACAACCTCGGCGACTGCTACCTCAACAGCGTGGGCGTGGCGTCCAGCCCGGCCAAGGCCTACGCCTGGTACAAGGCGGCGGCCGAGCACGGCGGCGCCATTGGCTACGAAGACATGGGCAACTTCTTCCTCAGGCACGGCTTCGGCAGCCCCGACCGGGAGACCGCCAAGGTCTGGTACGCGGCGGCAGCCAGGCAGGGCCGGACGAAGGCCCAGGAGAAGCTCCTCGAGCTGGGCGGAAGCCCGCAGGCGGCCGGCTCCGCATTCCCGCCCTGCCCCCAGCGCCGGCTTTCCCAGGCGCAGAACGCCGTCACGGGACGTCTCGAGGGCGTGCTTCCCTATGGCCCCGAAGGCTCGGGCGACAAGCTCATCTCCCTCCAGGACAGTTCCGGCCGCGCCGTGGAGGTGCTGGCCGTGCTTGGCGCCGGGGACAGCGCCGAGCTTGCCGAAGCAGGAGGCTCGGCGGCCTCGAAGCTTCGGGGAAGGAACGTGACGGTGGACTACGCCTTAGTCCAGGCCCTTGATGACTACACGGCCCAGTGCCGTCCCCAGAAGCGCTACGTGCCCGGCTCCCTTAGGGAGGCTGGCAAGACCGAGGCACAGGCCAGGCCGGCCCCCTCGGCCAAGTCCGTCCTCATAGGCTGGGAAGGGCTCCTGATCGGCGCTTACGCTGAAGGCCAGTGGGTCGATGCGGCAACGCTCCAGAAGGATCGCCGCTGGCGCGAGGCGCGCGCCATTCCCGGCAGGGACGGTGCGCTCTACACGGCAAGGGGGCATGTCGCCGACTGCACCATGGGCATGCTGGCCAACGAGGACCCGGAAAAGCAGGAGAGCGGCAATCCCATGGACGAGTTTCCCTTCTTCCCCATGCTGACGCCGCAGGGCCAGTACGAAGGCGATGCAGCCCTTTTCGTCGGCGGTCCCGGCGCCGGCTTCGACGCCATGCCCCGCAAGGCGCGCCAGGTGCGCGACGGTCTTTCGCGCTTTGAGGACATGGTCGCCAGGCATCTGGCCTCTCAGGGCCTTCCCGGCGCCAGGGTCCGCATCGAGAGCGTCCATGCCGTTGATCTGGACGGCGACGGCATCGACGAGCACATCGTCTGCGCCCAGGACTTTCTGCGCAAGAGCGAGGACGATCCCCTTCCGAGCTTCAAGAAGCGCGGCATGTACTCCGTGATCCTGCTGGAGCGCAGCGTGAACGGCCAGACGGCGACGGTGCCCGTGGCGAGCTGGGTCAGCACGAAGGACGGCAGCGCCGACCGGCCCTCCCAGGACGACCTGTGGCAGCGCCATGCGCTCCTGCTGTGCGCCGACGTGAACGGCGACGGCGTCATGGAGATCATCGTCTCCTCCAGCTTCTACGAGGGCAGAGGCTTCGAGATCTTCACCCTGACCGGCAAGGGCGTGCGCAAGGTGCTCGAAGGCGGCTACGGCGTCTAGGGACGCGCCAGGCCAACCCTTCTGCCGACATCCGTGGCCGGGCGTCTGAGGCCGAGGGCTTTCGCGGGGAGGCCAGATGCGGCAGGGGACTGGCGTGCTGGCGAGGCAAGGCCTGGGGCTGCGATCCCGGGCTGGGGAGCCAGGCTGGAGAGCATGGCTTGGCATGTTGTGCCCGGCAATGCCTTCCTGCGGCCCTGCCCGGCAGGAGCAAGGCCGCCTGTCGATTGCGGCGTTGACAGGCACCGCGCCCTGGGTCCCTGCGGTCATGATCCCGGCCTCCCTCCGCTATGCTCCCGGCCTCCCTCCGCTATGCTCCCGGCCTCCCTCCGCTGCCGGCGGCTCGGTGAGAACGACTATCAGGAATTTCTGCCACGTCTAACATAGCAAGTCGCTATCTTTCCATCGCACGACAGGTTGGCTGTTCTGCCTCTCGAGACAGATGCCGGCAGGCCTTGTCTCGCCTCCCGCATTTTTTTCTGGGCTGCATGAAACACCCTGTAGACCTTGTCCGCAAAAGATGCATAGTGAAGCCGTCAGCGGACAGGCAGAACGCAAGGCATCTGCACTTTCCCTCCTGCAGGGGAGGCTGTGCATGCGCAATCTGGCGCATTGCCTTGCACTGCAATGGTCAGGGGTCTCCATTGCAGACCTTTGACTGCGCAGTCAGCTCGGATTTCATTGCCAATTCACCTGCATGCTTTGTTGCGGAGGAAGGTTGCCAGCGCGGCATGGCCGCTCCGCACTGAACAGGGAAAGCGGGCGCTCCCGCGGCGCCAGGGAGGAAACATTCCATGATTCAGCATAATCCAATGGCCAATCCAGTCAGACAGGCTGTGGACAGGCAGGACTTCGGGGCGCTTGCCCGGGAGTTCAACGCAAGCCTTGCCGATCTGCCGGACGATGATCTGCCCCAGCGCGACGGGGACTGGTACCGTTCGATGTTCCATGCGTTCCTGATCGGATCGGGCGTGCCGGCGCCCCCCGGGGCTGCCAGCGGCGCCGCCGATCTGGTCATCCAGAACGGGCGCTGCCTCTACTACATCGCGTTCGGATTTGCCGGCGAAAGCCGTCTTGCGGCGTGCCGTCTGCGCGAGGCCGGGGAGAAGCTCAAGGCCGAGCGGGCCGGCGGGGCCTACGCCGGCCAGGGCTGGACGGTCTACCATGCGGCCGTCGTGGCGGACAACGAGACGGGCCAGGTCTCCTGGTTCTGCGAGCGCCGCCATCCTGGCTGCAGGACAAGGAAGCCCTCCCGCGCGGCAGGCGGACATCTGCCCTCTGGAGGGGGGCTCCCGTCAGGAACGCCTTCCAGAGCGGACAGGGGAGGATGCCGGACTGCCGTCGCGGGAAGGGGCCGGAGGCAGGAGCGCCGTCCGGCGGCCTCTCAGGCTCGGGCCCAGCGCAGACCGGCTGGCGGCTAGGCCAGCGCGGGGCCTGGTCAGCGCGAAATCTCGCAGGTGATGGTGCCGCCGCTCGTCCTGATGTCGACGGTGGCGCGACGGGCGCCTTCCCAGCTGATCGAGGTGACGGTGCCTTCGACCTGGGTGCTCGAACCCGAGTCGCGGACAAAGACGTCCGCGCCGTCCTTGAGCTCGTCGCCGTAGCGTACGATGACTTCGACCTTGCGGCCTGAGGAGTCGTAGCCGCTCCAGTATTCGGTGGCAAAGGCCGGCAGGACCATGGCAATGAGCAGGACAAGGGAGAGGAAGATGCGCTTCATGGGAAACTCCTTGGCGCAGGGCAGTCGTTCGCCTGCGCGTTGCGGGGCGGGAGCATGCCGGAGGAAGGACGCCCGGCATGCCGGGCCTGGCTTCCGATAGCAGGCCTTTGCCGCGCCGTAAAGCACGGCGCTTGCTCTGCCCGCACCGCCGGGGAGGCGGCCGGCGGTAGCAGATCCCTTGCGGAAGGGCGCAAGGCCAGGACAGCAGCCTGGCGCAGGCTTCAGCGCTGGCCCTGGCATGCCGGGCCGGCGCGGCCCCCTCTTGCCAGCGCGGGGGCGACCCTTTGCCGGCGGGGGGCGCCCCTTCCGCCAGTGCGGCTAGGGAAGCGCTGATTAAAGGCATCTTTCAGCGACAAGGCCGAACTAACCCATTGAATTATCGAAGGGTTGTTGAGCCGATGCTGAATTAATCAGCGTATCCCTAGAGGCCCAGCACCGCAGCCAGCGTGCCTGCCAGCCCCTTGTCGAGCAGGCTCTCCCGGAACCAGAAGGCGAGGCCTGCGAGCATGGCTGCCAGAAAAAGCCATTCGCCAGGACCGCCCGTGCGGCAGAGCTTCAGGGAGACCCGGCCCTTGTGCGTGAAGGGCAGGAGCGGGATGCCCTGTGGCGTGAGCATGTCCAGCAGCACGTGGCTCAGGCCCCCGGCGGCAAGGCCAAGGGCTGCTGGGGCGGCGAGGGTGCTGAACTGGGGCGGAATGAGCCAGAGGGCCAGGGCGAGCAGCCCCAGCCACAGTCCGGGCCAGTGGGTGAAGCCCCGGTGGATGCGGTTGAAGGCCTTCTGGCGGCTGCGGAAGCAGGCCGCAATGCGCTGGTCGAAGAGGTCGGGCAGTATGCCGCCAAGGGCCGCTGCCAGCAATCCGGCAGCCGGCAGCTTGAGCATCAGGGCGAGGCCAACGGCCCCCACCTGATGGGTTGTCCAGCGCATGTCTGCCTCCTTGGGGTATGCCTGCGCGGGGTTGAGATCCGGGCAAAGGGGCCCGTCTGCAGACGGAGGCTTCCGCTATCCGCAGCGCGAGAAGCCGCAGGCAGGGCAGCAGAGGCAGCCTTCCTGGAAGACCAGGGGCTCCCCGCACTCGGGGCAGGGATGGCCGTCTTCGATGTCCTGCACGGTGCCGCCCGCCTTGCCGTCCTTGAGGTAGTGGCTTTCCAGCACCCAGGCGATGGCGTCCGGGATGGAGAGGAGCAGGCCCTTGCTGCGGAAGACGGGGTGCTCGCCGCCTATGCCCTTGATCTGGGCGACCACGTCCTTGACGTTCACGCCCGAGCGCAGGGCCAGGGAGACGAGGCGTCCTATGGCCTCGGCCTTGGCGGTGATGGAGCGGCCCGACTTGCCGATGGTGGCGAAGACCTCGAAGGGCCTGCCGTCGAGCTCGTTGACGGTGAGGTACATGGCGCCGAGGCCGGTGGGCACCTTCTGGGTGAAGCCGTACATGATGTCGGGCCGCCGGCGCACGGAGGTCTTGGCGTCGCCGGCAGGCCCGTCGTCGGCTGGCGCCGCGCCGGCAGAGGCCGCGGGGCACGCTGGACAGGCGCCGGGGGCGTCCTGGGCAGGCTTTTCCTGGGCAGGCCCTTCCTGCGCGGTCCTGGCCTGGGACTGGCCGTCCATCTTCTTCTGGCCCTTGCCCGTGGCGAGGACCTGAACGCTCTTGCAGCCGTCCCGGTAGACGGTGACGCCCTTGCAGCCTTCGCGGTAGGCGAGCCAGTAGATGTCGGCAATGTCCTTTTCCGTAGCGGAATTGACGAGGTTGACGGTCTTGGAGACGGCGTTGTCGGTGTGGCGCTGGAAGGCTGCCTGCATGCGCAGATGCCAGGAGGCGCCGATGTCCATGGCGGTCACGAAGACGCGGCGGAGTTCCTCGGGCAGGGCCCGGAGGGACTGGATGCCGCCCTGCTCCGCCACTTCCTGCATGAGCTCGGGGCTTTGGAGCCCTGCGTCCTTCAAGGCTTCCTCGAAGACGGGGTTGAGCTCGACCAGGCGCTCGCCGTCCATGACGTTGCGGGTGAAGCTCAGGGCGAAGATCGGCTCTACGCCGGAGGAGCAGCCGGCGATGATGGAGAGGGTGCCCGTGGGCGCGATGGTGGTCACGGTGGCGTTGCGCAGGGGCTTGGCGCCCCTGGCGGGAAAGACGGAGTCGGGAAAGGCCGGGAAGGGGCCGCGCTCTCTGGCCAGGTCCTCGCTCGCCCTGTGGCCTTCGTCCTCGATGAAGGCCATGAGGCGCTCGGCAAGGGCGATGCCCTCCTCGGAATCGTAGGGTACGCCGAGCTTGAAGAGCAGGTCGGCAAAGCCCATGACGCCGAGGCCAATCTTGCGGTTGAGCTTCACCTTCTCCTCGATGAGGGCGAGGGGATAGCGGGAGGCGTCGATGACGTTGTCGAGGAAGCGCACGGCAAGGCGCACGGCGCCGCCAAGCTCCTCCCAGTCCACGTCCCGCTGGCCTGCGCCCGTCTCCCGGCAGAAGAGGGAGAGGTTGAGAGAGCCGAGGTTGCAGGCCTCGTAGGGGAGCAGGGGCTGCTCGCCGCAGGGGTTGGTGGACTCGATCTCGCCCTGGGCAGGCGTGGGGTTGTCGCGGTTGATGCGGTCCAGGAAGACGATGCCGGGATCGCCGGACTGCCAGGCCTTCTTCACGAGCAGGCTGAAGACCTCGCGGGCGTTGAGGCTGCCCCTGGCCCTGCCCGTCCGGGGCGAGACGAGCTCATAGTCCCTGCCCTGCTCCACGGCGTCCATGAAGGCTTCGGTGAGGCCCACGGAGAGGTTGAAGTTGTTGAACTCGCCCTCCTTCTCCTTGGCGCGGATAAAGTCGAGGATGTCGGGATGGTCGATGCGCAGTATGCCCATGTTGGCGCCGCGGCGGGTGCCTCCCTGCTTGATCTGCTCGGTGGCCGTGTTGAAGATGCGCAGGAAGGAGACGGGTCCCGAGGCCACGCCGCCGGTGGTGCCGACGATGCTGTTGCGCGGGCGCAGGCGGGAGAAGGAAAAGCCCGTGCCGCCGCCGGACTTGTGGATCATGGCCGCGTACTTGACGGCGTCGAAGATCTCCTCGATGGAGTCGCCCACCGGCAGGACGAAGCAGGCAGCCAGCTGCCCCAGGGGCGTGCCGGCGTTCATGAGCGTGGGCGAGTTCGGCAGGAACTTGAGGCTCGTCATGAGCTTGTAGAAGGCCAGGGCGAGCTCGGGCGCCTTCCAGGGCGAGTTCGGGTACTTGGCCTCCTCCTCGGCAATGGAGGCGGCAACGCGCCAGAAGAGCTCCTTGACCGATTCCTGGACCGTGCCGTCCGGCCCCTTGCGCTGGTAGCGCTTGGCGAGGACGAGTTCGGCGTTGCGGGTCAGGACGGGCGTGGGCAGGTTCGGGGGCATTGCCAGGGCCATGGCGTCTCCTTTGCCGGGATGCGGCGGACGAAGTTGGGGGGGGAAGCTGCGCGGGGACGGGGCCGGGCGCAGCCGGGGCAGAGCATCCGGCTTTCGGCCGCGCCTGCAAAGCCCGGGCGCGCGTTTCTGCCTGGGCTCGCGGCCCCGGGCAGGCGCCGTGCCGGCAGGAGTCCTCCGCCGGGCCTGGCACGGCGCGGGCACCCTGAGCCAGGGCCGCCAGGCCGCCAGAGCCAAAGCGCTGGACAAGCCGGATAAAGGGTTATACTTCCGGCGTGAGGCGTGCAGGCGCATGTCCCCGGGCTCCGCGCCCGCCCTCCCCCAATCCAAGGAGGCTTAGCCATGGCGCATTCGCAGAAGCTTCTTCCCGCCCTGAAGCAGGCTCTCCCGGCACTTGCCGGCGCGCTGTCCCTCGTCCTCGCGGCCCCCCTTCCCGCATCGGCAGACATAGCCTCCCCCGGCGGCGGGCGCAATCCCTGCCAGAGGATCCAGCCGCAGGCCCTGCTCGACGGCGCCTGGACTGCCCAGACGCCCCAGGGGCCGCGCACCATCCGCTTCAGCCAGAACCGCTACGTCCAGACCGTCAACGGCCAGCTCATCGACGAGGGCTTCTTTCAGACAACGCCCGACGGCCGCTTCCTCTACCAGGTCACCGGCGGCCCCTATGCCGGCCAGCAGGGCGAAAACCGCTTCATCTGCAACGGAAGCACCTTCGTCATGCTCTGGCCCAATGGCCAGACGCTGGCCTTTGCCCGCGAGGGCGTCGGGCAAACCCCGCCGAGCCAGCCGTTCCCGCCAGGCCAGTGGGGACAGGCGCAGCCGCCCCTGCCAGGCCAGGGCTTCGGCCAGCCCGCTCCCGGCGCCACCCCGCTGGAGGGCCGCTGGGTCTGGGCCAGGCAGGGACGCGTGAGCTTCGGCTTCATCTTCCAGGGCAATCGCTTCCAGGGCTTCTACAACGGCCAGATCATGGGCTCGGGCACCTTCGAGCTCAAGGGCGCCATGCTCGTCATGCACCACGAGACGGGCCGGGACGCCGGCAAGACGGACCGCTTTGCCTGCCAGATTTCCGGAAACCGCATGCTGCTCTTCGTCACGGACAATCCCGACGACGAACCCATCCCCTACGTGCGGCAGTAGGCCGCCTTTTGACCGCCTGTCCCCCGCTTGCCCTGAAGGAGGCCGCCGTGAAGCGACTGCACCCCCTCCCCCTCTCTGTCCTGGCCCTGGCCCTGCTTCTGCCTGCCCCCGGCGCAGTCCATGCCGAGGCGCCGCATGCCGAAGCGCAGGCACAGGGCGTGCCTGCGTCCTGCGACGCCTGGATCGGCACCCCCCGCCACGCCACCTGCCTCCATGCCGTGAAGCACGGGCTCACGCTCCATGCGGCGGCCGTAGTCGAAGGCCTTGCCGAGCGCGCCCATGCCGTCGAATTCTGCCGTGCCAGACCCGATCCCGCGGAAGCGCGGCACACCGAGTCCATTCTGGCCGGCGGGCCGAACTTTAGGGCCCTCTTCGACGAGCACAGGGCAAGGCTTGCGGCGGCCGGCATCGAGGATCCCGAGGGCTGGTGCCGCCAGCAGGGCCTGGAGCGCCGCTAGGGATACGCTGAACAATTCATCATCGGATCGACTGCTCCTTGACATTTCAAGGAGTGAGTCGAGCCATCTCGCTGGAAAACGCCTTGCAGCAGTGCGTCCCTAGCTCTGCCGGCGTTCCTCTCCCGCTTCGGGGGCCGGCTGGCCGTCTGGAGCCTGCGCCTTGCCTTCAGCATGCGCTCCGGCGCTGCCGGCTTCCTGCCGGGGAGGCTTTCCTGCGAGCAGGCTTTCCAGCGTCTTGAAGAGCATCTCCGGCTCCACGGGCTTGGAGAGGTGGGCGTTGAGGCCAGCCTGCATGTTGCGCTGCACGTCCTCGCCGAAGGCGTTGGCCGTGAGCGCGATGATGGGTATCGTCTGCTCGTTAAGCTGGAACCTCTCACCAAACATGGCGGTGTCCTCCCCGTCGGGCGGCCCGTAGACATCAGCTGCGCACGCATGCGCAGATGCCTTAATGTACCACGCCCAAGCTAGGATTACCTCGCGCTCGGTGCGAGCGGGACCAGGGGATGCGTAAGGCCACGGCGCATGGGGCAGGCTGGCAAAAGCGAGGGCCCGTTGGCGTGGGGTCACCCCCCGTCCAACGGGCCCTCGCGCATCGCCTCAGCCGGATGCGTACCTACTTGCGCCGCACCGGAATGGGCTTGGGCGGCGTCTTGGGCTTCTTTGCCCCCGCGCGCACCACAGCGCCCTCGGGGCACGCCTCGAGGCAGGCGCCGCACTGCGTGCAGCTGCGCTGGTTGATGACGTGTACGAACTTGGCCTTGCCCAGGATGGCCTTGTCGTCGCAGGCCTTGAGGCACTTGCCACAGCCGGTGCACTTGCTCACCAGCACGTGGAAGGTCTGGAAGGCCGGGCAGCCGCCGGTCTGGCACTGCTTCTTGGTGATGTGCGCCTCGATCTCGTCGCCGAAGAGGTCGAGCGCCTGCATCGCGGCACGGCCGAGCGCGCGGCCTTCGCCGCAGATGGCCTGCGAGGCCATGACCGGAGCCAGGTCGCGCATGAGCGCGAGGTCGCCGGGCTTGCCCTTCTTGGAGCAGATGTCGGTCATGATCGTGGCGATCTGGTAGCCGCCCTCGTGCCCGAAGGTGCAGGTGCACTCGGTGGCCATGCGCAGCTCGTTGACGATGGTG
>ODAI013349748.1_pt1 | contig 22680 bp, 22 predicted proteins | sample 1539321 | NCBI WGS metagenome assembly ODAI01 (sample SAMN02144231, study PRJEB22623) | gut metagenome | biome: sheep rumen | host: Ovis aries | place: New Zealand | reverse complement strand
TCTTACTGGCCAGAGAGATTTCCAAGAAGATCGAGAACGAAATGGAATATCCCGGACAGATCAAGGTCAATGTAATCCGTGAATCCAGAGTAACCGATTACGCAAAATAAAAATTCAGACAACCAGAAAGCGGTAAAACCCACGAGGTTTTATCGCTTTTTGTTTTTGCGAGGGCTTTTCTGTGCTAGTATGGAAGATGCAGCGGCAACCGGCACAGGAAAGGAAGAAGTCTTGAAAGAAGGCAGTATTGAGGAATATCTCCTGTATCTGCAGGATGAGAAAAACAGCGCTCTGTCTACCCTTCAGGGGTACAGATGCGATCTGGACCAGCTTTTCCTCTGGGCGGAAAAGAAGGGCCTGCGGAGCCTGAGGGACATCTCTTCCGAAGTGCTGGAGGCATGGAAGGAAGAAATGGAAGAGGAAGGCAGAGCGCCCAGGACCATAAAGCGCAAGCTCACCACTGTCAGGGGATATTTTTCCTGGCTGCAGGAAAAGGGGATCCTGAGGATCAATTCCGCCCTGGAGCTTAAGCTTCCGGATGAGGAGGAGAGGGTCAGAGTCCTTTCCCTGGAAGAGATATCGGCCATCCTCAATGACCCGGATCCTTCCGACTGGCAGGGGGCCAGGGACAAGGCCCTGCTGGAACTTTTATACGGAAGCGGCCTCAAGACCAGCCAGATCGTTTCTCTGCGGGTAAAGGACATAGACCTGCAGGTATCCTGTATTATTATGCCCGGTCCCGCGGGACAGGAGAGGATCGTCCCCTTCGGAGAAAGGGCCAGAAAAGCCCTGCTCCGTTACATCTCCCTGATGAGGATGCGCTTTTCCGGTCCCGACCAGATCCTTTTCATCAGCCGGGACGGAGAGGCCCTGAGCCGGCAGAGCATCTGGAAGATCGTAAAAAAGCATGCAGAAGCTGCCGGGGTGAAAAAGAATGTGTCTCCCGGACTGCTCAGGAGCTCTCTGGCGGTCCATCTTCTGGAGTACGGAGCGGATCCCGAAAGCGTCCGGGATATTATGGGCCACACCAGCAGCGCGTCCACAAGGCGCTACGATCTGGCCGGAAAAGGCAGACGCAGGGGCCCGGCTATTAAATAATCATGACTTCTTTGTGATCTTAATTGCAAAAAACAGGTAAATTAATAATAAAAGTGTACAATTTGTTATTCGAATCATGTATAATATAGTCAATAATAAACAATGCCGCAGATAAAACAGCAGTAGTGTTTAAGCAGATATTAATAGTTTTTTAAGTGTTACAGGGGGATTCAACAGATGAAGAATATTCTTTTTGTTGCATCAGAAGGCGTTCCGTTCATTAAGACCGGCGGACTTGCAGACGTTGTCGGCTCACTGCCGAAGGACATTGATAAAGAGTATTATGATGTCCGTGTCATTATTCCTAAATATTCCTGCATGAAGCAGGCCATGAAAGATAAGATGGAATATGTCACACACTTCTATATGGACTATCATTGGAAGAGCGAATACGTCGGCATCCTGCAGGCAGAAGTAGACGGCGTCAAGTTTTACTTTGTAGATAACGAAGGCTTCTTCACCAGTGAAAAGCCTTACACAGATGATCCGCTCTTTGAGATCACAAGATTTGCTTTCTTCTCAAAGGCTGTTCTTTCTGCACTTCCTGTGATCGGCTTCAGACCTGACCTGATCCACTGCCATGACTGGCAGACAGGCCTTGTTCCCGTATATCTGAAGGAAAGATTCGCTGCCAACGAGTTCTATCACGGCATCAAGACCGTTATGACCATCCATAACCTGAAGTTCCAGGGCAAGTGGAACGTACAGGATGTGGAAGACATCACCGGCCTTTCCGCTTATTATTTCACACCCGACAAGCTGGAAGCCTATAAGGATGCCAACCTCCTCAAGGGCGGTCTCGTCTATGCAGACGCACTGACCACGGTTTCTCCTACCTATGCAGAAGAGATCAAGACCCAGTTCTACGGCGAAGGTCTGGACGGCCTGCTGAACGCAAGAGCCAACGATCTGCGCGGTATCATCAACGGTATCGACTACACAGACTTCAGCCCCGAGAACGACAAGAAGATCCCTCAGCCCTACAATGTGGAGAACTTCCGCAAGGAGAAGGTCAAGAACAAACTGGCTCTGCAGAAGGAGCTGGGCCTGAAGCAGGACGAAAAGGTATTCATGATTGGTATCGTTTCCCGTTTGACAGACCAGAAGGGCTTCGACCTGATCGCCTATGTTCTTGAAGAGATCCTGTCTCTGGATGCCATCCAGATGGTCGTCCTGGGCACCGGCGAAGAGCGCTATGAGAACATGTTCCGCTACTTCGACTGGAAGTACAACGACAAGATCTCTGCCAACATCTACTATTCCGACGAGCTGTCCCATAAGATCTATGCAGCATCCGATGCATTCCTTATGCCTTCTCTGTTCGAGCCCTGCGGACTCAGCCAGCTGATGTCCCTGAAGTACGGCACACTGCCCATCGTCAGAGAGACCGGCGGTCTGAAGGATACGGTCCAGCCTTACAACGAATACGAAGGCACCGGCACCGGCTTCACATTCGCAAACTACAATGCGCATGAGATGATGCATGTGATCCGCTATGCAGAACAGGTCTTCTATGATGACAGGAAGTCCTGGGACAAGATGGTGGAGCGCGCCATGAAAGCAGACTTCTCCTGGAAGGTATCTGCAGGCAAGTATCAGGAGATGTATGACTGGCTGATCGGCGGCTGATCTTCTGACTCCATCTGATAAAAGCAGACCCGAAGAGGTATGAGGAAATGTTTCCTCATACCTCTTTTTTGTTCGGAGAAGTACCAGGGGCCGGAAGCCGGGCAGGGCATTTCCAGACGCAGCTGGGCATGTTAATTCATAAATCGGGACTTTCCATTTTTATGATTCATGCTATAGTTGTAAATGACAAAATATGTGTTTTTCTTACATGAGGTTATAGATGAACGACAACAACCAAAAGGGCGGGATCATGGTCCAGGCCAGTATACTGGCGGCCGCCAGTATCATCGTGAGGATCATAGGCATTCTCTACCGGTCCCCCCTGACTGCCATAATCGGAGACGAAGGAAACGGCTACTACGGCTTTGCCTACAATATTTATGCGATTGTCCTCATGGTCTCTTCCTACAGCATTCCCCAGGCCATATCCAAGCTCATGGCGCAGAAGATGGCCATGGGAGAATACAGGAACGCCCAGAGGGTCTTCCGCTGCACCATGGCCTATGCAGTGGCGGTGGGCGCTCTTTCCAGCATCCTGCTCTTTTTCGGAGCCGGCCTTCTGGTCCCGCCCAGCACGGTGCCGGTCCTGCGCATGTTCGCCCCCACCATCTTTTTCTTTGCCATCCTGGGCGTCCTCAGAGGATACTTTCAGGCGGACCAGAACATGGCGCCCACTTCGGTATCCCAGATCCTGGAACAGATCGCCAATGCGGTGGTCAGTATCGGCGCCGCCTGGCTCTTCATGCATCTGCTGGCAGGAGACGACCCTCACGAGCAGGCAGTCTACGGTGCCATGGGCTCCGCCCTGGGAACGGGGAGCGGCGTCATAGCGGCCCTTATTTTCATGTCCCTTCTTTATTTCGCGTCCAGGAAGCGCTTCCGCAGGAGAATCCGGCATGACAGGACCGGAAAGCTGGATCCATGGCCCGGCATTCTGCGGGATACGGTCCTGGTCATCACCCCTTTTATTCTGAGCGGCTTTATCCTGAATCTGACCACGACCGTCAACCAGACCATCTATTCCAATGTCATGATCGGCATGAAGGGGATGGATGAAATTGAGATTTCCACTGCCTACGGTATTTTCTCCAATAAGGCGGTGGTCATTTCCAACATACCCATTTCCATCGCCACGGCCCTGGCAACGGCCGTGATCCCCAACATTTCCGCTGCTTATGCGGTATTTGATCTGGAGGAGACCAGAAGAAGGGTCATTGCGGCCATCCGCTTTGTGCTGGTGGTATCCGTTCCCTGCGCGGCGGGCCTCTGCGTCCTGGCAAAGCCCGTGACCATGCTGCTCTTTCCCCAGTGGTCTTCCCTGGACCAGGCTTCCCGCCTTCTTGCCATGCTGTCCGTAACGGTGGTCCTGTATTCCGTATCCACCATTACCAATGCGGCTCTTCAGTCCATTGGCCGCATGTCCATGCCGCTGGTCAGTGCCGGCATCGCCCTGATCGGACAGACCATCATCCTGGTCATCCTGCTTCTTACCACAGACATGGGCGTCTATGCCCTGGTGGTGGTCAGTATTATCTATTCCGGCATGATCTTTGCCCTCAACCAGTTCTTCCTGCGAAGGTACCTGGACCCCAGGGCGGACCTTATTAACGTACTGGGAAAGCCCTGCCTGGCGGCCCTTGTCATGAGCATCACCTGCAGGCTGGTCTATTCCCTGATCATGATCTTCTGCGAAGCCATGGGACTGGGACGCTACAGCAGCAACATGGTCTGCCTGGTGCCCTCGATCCTGGCCGCGGTGGTCATGTATTTCTTTGTCCTGATCCGGATCGGGACCCTTTCAAGAGAGGATATCCTGAATTTCCCCAAGGGGAAACTGCTCCTGAAGACCTTCAGAAGGCTTGGATGGATGAGATAAAAAAAGAAGAGCGGCTGCGCGTTGCAGCCGCTCTGTTGTTTTTAATGAAGAATGATCAGCGTTTTTCCATGGGAATGAATTTCTGGAATTCGCCCACGTACTTGGTGGCGGGACGCATGATTTTTCCGTCGTAGAGACGGTTCTCCAGGTTGTGGGCGATCCAGCCGGTGACCCTGGCAATGGCGAACAGGGGGGTAAAGAGGTCGGAAGGGATGCCCAGCATGTCGTAGGCAAAGCCGGAGTAGAAGTCCACGTTGGTGGGGATCACCCTGCCCTTCTTCTCCATGACCTGTTCCTTGACGGTCTCTTCGAAGGCCTTGTAGAATTCGAACTTGTGCATGCAGTCCTTATCCTCTGCCAGCTTTCTGCACAGGTCCCGGATCAGCTCGCAGCGGGGATCCGAAAGCGTGTAGACGGCGTGGCCGAAGCCGTAGACAAGGCCGGAGTGATCGTAATAGTCCCCGTCCAGGATCCTTGTGACGATCCCCCTGAGAACATCTTTGTCGCGGGAATAATCCGTATCCGCAATGACCTGTTCCATCATTCTTGCCACGGAGATGTTGGCGCCGCCGTGCTTGGGGCCCTTCAGAGATCCGATGGAGCCGCAGATGGAAGAGTAGAGGTCCGTGCCGGTGGAGCCCATGACGACGGTGGTGAAGGTGGAGTTGTTTCCTCCGCCGTGGTCCGCGTGGATGACCAGAAGGGCGTCCAGCAGGTTGGCTTCCCTTTCGGTGAACTTACCGTCGGCACGCAGCATATAAAGGATGTTCTCGGCAATGGAATACTCCGGTCTGGGATAATGGATGACCAGGGAGTGCCGGTAGAACTCATGGATCTTGGCCTGGTAGCCGTAGCAGGCAATGGAAGGGAACTTGGCGATCAGATTCATTCCCTTGAGCAGAGTCTCGTAGACATCGACTTCGTCCGGATTTTCATCGTAATTGTAGAGGGTCAGGGTGGCGGTCATCAGTCCGTTCATCAGGTTTTTGGTGGGATTGCGGAGCAGTTCGCCTACCAGGAAGTCGTTGGGCAGCTCGTAGCGCTGGGCCAGACAGTGTTTGAAATCCTCGAAGGTATGTCTGTTGGGCAGATAGCCGAAAAGAAGCAGGAAGGCAGTCTCTTCGTAGCCGAAATTGCCCCTGCGGTTCCTGACCAGATCGTAGATGCTGTATCCCCTGTAAAGGAGTTCGCCTTCGCAGGGCGCCACATTGCCTTCGCTGTCCTTGGTATAGCCGATAACGTCGGAGACCTTGGTCAGACCGATCCTGACTCCGGTGCCGTCCTCGTTGCGGAGACCTTTCTTGACGTTGTATTCCTTGAAAAGAGGGTTGGGGATATCTGTGAATACGGAGGATTTTCCGTAAAATCTTGCAAGGATGCTGTCGTCGTTAAATCTGCGGTTATAATCGTTCATTACAGAGTACCTTTCCAAAATCGTATATTTGTATACAACTTAAGCGGGATTATATCATAAAGATCTGCCTTAGGAAACAGGTTTTGGAAATCTTGCTGAAAAATTTCGCCCGAAATATAGCGTTTTGTCCAGTCATTGTATGTTAGAATAAGTTTAACTTACAGGAATTCCCTCTTTTTGGGATGCCCGGAAGGATATGTTTTGCTTTTGATGTGATGGAAGTCATTTTGCCGATCGGCGGAGGTGATGCTTTATGATGCCCAAATACTCTGAAGACCCCAACAGAATGTATCATATACAGACCGCAAAGGGAGAAGTCGGAAAATACGTCATGATGCCCGGAGATCCGGGACGCTGCGAGAAAATCGCGGCCTATCTGGACGATCCGGTCCTTGTCATGCAGAACCGTGAATATACCACCTATACAGGCAGCCTGGACGGCGTAAAGGTCTCCGTTACTTCTACTGGGATCGGAGGAGCATCCGCCTCCATCGCCATCGAGGAACTGGTCCGCTGCGGGGCGGATACCTTTATCAGGGTCGGAACCTGCGGCGGCATGCAGCTGGATGTACAGAGCGGAGACCTGGTGGTGGCCACCGGGGCCGTCCGCATGGAAGGGACCACCAGAGAGTACGCTCCCATCGAGTATCCCGCAGTGGCTGACTTTACGGTCACAAACGCCCTTGTAGAGGCCTGCGGAAAGCTGGGTGCAGGCTGCCATACCGGGGTGGTCCAGTGCAAGGACGCCTTCTACGGCCAGCACTGCCCCGAGCTGATGCCCGTTTATTACGAACTCCAGAACAAGTGGGAAGCCTGGCTTCGGATGGGGTGCCTTGCCTCCGAAATGGAATCCGCGGCCCTCTTCATCGCCGGCTCATTCCTCCGCGTTCGGGTGGGGACCGTCCTGATGGTGGTGGCCAATCAGGAAAGAGCAAAGAGAGACCTTCCCAATCCTGTGGTCCATGACACCGACCGGGCCATCCGGGCAGCCGTGGAGGCCATCCGGATCCTGATCAGAAAGGACGGGGGAAATGCCTGATAAAGAGACAATAAGAGAACTGATCATGCGGGCCATGGGCATGATGAAGATGTCCTATATCCCCTACAGCCACTTTTCCGTAGGGGCTGCCCTGCTGACGGAAAGCGGAGAGATTTATACCGGCTGCAACATCGAGAACGCGGCCTACAGCCCTTCCGTATGCGCCGAAAGAACTGCCTTTTTCAAGGCGGTCAGCGAAGGCCATACCTCCTTTAAGGCCATCGCGGTCACGGGAGGAATGAACCGGAAGGCGGAGGATTTCTGCACGCCCTGCGGCGTCTGCCGCCAGGTCATGAACGAATTCTGCGACCCGGAGACTTTTCTTGTCATTTCCGCCGTAAGCCCGGACAGCTACAGAGTCTTTACCCTCAAGGAGCTTCTTCCCTGCGGCTTCGGCCCCGACAATCTTAAAAACTGAGGATATAACGTGACAGTCAACTGTAAGAATTTCGCAAATCTCATACCGGATTTTCTCTCTGACAGGCTGGATGACGAGGAGCTGTCCGACTTCCTGAACCATCTGGACTCCTGTCCGGACTGCAGGGAGGAGCTCTCCACCCAGTACCTTCTCTACGAGGGCATGGCCAGACTGGAAACGGGCGGTCCCTTTGATCTGGAAAAGGAACTGGAGGAAGTGAACAGGACGGCCAGAAAGCGCCTGGCCTTCAGACAGAGGCTTTTCAGCATCGCAGCCGCCCTGGAAATCGTGACCCTGGCTCTGGCCATCGTTACGGCTTATGTGCTCCTGGCCATGTAAGGGCCGGGCAGCCTGAACGGAATGAGACTTACCTGTAAGGACAATACAATGGATAAAAAGAAACTGGTACTGATCGACGGACACAGCATACTCAACCGGGCATTCTACGGAATGCCGGATCTGACAAACAGCAAGGGCGTGCATACCGGAGCCGTCTACGGCTTCCTCAACATCATGCTGAAGCTGGTGGAAGAGGAAAAGGCGGACTATCTGACTGTGGCCTTTGACGTACACGCCCCCACCTTCCGTCATGACTTTTACAGCGAATACAAGGGGACCAGAAAGCCCATGCCCGAAGAGCTGAGACAGCAGGTCCCTCTGATGAAGGAAGTCCTTCACGCCATGGGCATCGTCACCTGTGAACAGGCGGGCCTGGAAGCGGACGATATCCTGGGAACTCTGGCCAAAAAGGCGGAGAAGCGGGGCATGGAGGTGGCCCTGGTATCGGGAGACAGAGACCTGCTGCAGATCGCTTCCGACCATATCTGCGTCCGCATTCCCAGGACCAGGCAGGGACAGACCACGGTGGACAGCTTCCACGCTTCGGACGTTCTGGAAAAGCTCCAGGTCACCCCGGCCCAGTTCATCGACGTGAAGGCCCTTATGGGAGACAGCTCCGACAACGTGCCCGGGGTTCCCAAGGTGGGAGAGAAGACCGCCACCCAGCTGATCGTGGAATACGGTTCCCTGGACGGGGTCTATGAACACATCGACCAGATCAAAAAGCCTGCCCTGAAGAAGAACCTGTCCGAAAACGAGGACCTGGCCAGAAAGAGCCGCTTCCTGGTGACCATAAAGACCGACTGTGACCTGGAACTGGATGAAGAAAAGGCGGCAGTGGGAAATTTCTATACCCCGGAAGCCTTTAAGATCTTTACGGAACTGAATTTCAAGAATCTCCTGACCCGGTTCGATACGGGGACCATGGAGAAAAAGGAAGAAGAAAAGGCAAAGGAGATCCGGATCCTGAAGGAAAAAGGAGCCTTTTTTGCCTGGGCGGAGGGCTTTGCCTCCAGAGCCCTTTCCGGAAAACCTGTGTCCGCCGGTTTTTTCCCCGTTTATGACCCCGTCCGCTTCGGGACGGGAGAAGTCCAGCAGGCAGTAGGAGCGGCAGTCTGCGACAGTGAAGGGATTTATTACTTTGCGGGGCCTTCCGTTACAGAGGACCTGGGACAGGGACTTGCCCTGATCCGGGAGGCCCTTGTGAAAGCGGCCGGAGAGAAGGGAGAGGAAGAATCCTATATCGTAAGCTTTGGCATCAAGCGCCAGTATCCCTTCTGGCAGATCGACAGAAACTCCTTTGCGGGCGGGATCCGGCTGGAAGGACTTCTGGATCTGCAGATCATGGCCTATCTGATCAATCCCTTAAAGAACGATTACGAGCCCGAGGAAGTCATTACGGAATATATGGGAGGGGCCCTGGAGACCAGAAAGCAGATCTTTGCCAAAATGACCTGGAAGGAAGCGGCCTCCGGGAAGGAAGAGGCCCTGACCGCCTATGCCTGCCGCCTGGCGGAGGGCTTTTACGGAGCGGGTGAAAAGGTCCTTCATAAGCTTAAGGCCGATCAGATGTGGGACCTTTACAGGACCATGGAAAGGCCCCTGACCTATGTCCTCTATGACATGGAAAGGATCGGCATCCGCATCAATCCCCAGGCCCTGAAGGAATACTCTTCCAGACTGGAGGGCAGGATCGGAGAGCTGGAAGCCGGAATCTATCAGGCTACGGGCCAGATTTTCAACATCGCTTCTCCCAAGCAGCTGGGCCAGATCCTCTTTGAGGAAATGGGGATCCCCGGCGGGAAAAAGACAAAGACCGGCTACTCCACGGCGGCGGACGTTTTGGAAAAGCTGGCACCGGATTATCCGGTGGTGGCGGATATCCTGGAATACAGGGGCCTTACCAAGCTCAAATCCACCTATGCGGACGGCCTGACCGCCTATATCACCCCGGATATGAGGATCCATACCACCCTGAACCAGACCATTACTGCCACGGGAAGGATCTCCTCCACGGACCCCAACCTGCAGAACATCCCCATGAAGACAGAGCTGGGACGGCAGATCCGCAAAGCCTTCATTCCCGCTGACGGACAGACCTTTACCGACGCCGACTATTCCCAGATCGAGCTCAGGATCCTGGCCCACATGTCCGGCGACAGCGAGCTGATCGAAGCCTACAGGGAGAATAAGGACATCCATGCCATCACGGCCTCCAAGGTCTTCCACGTGCCCTTCGACCAGGTGACCTCCATCCAGAGGCGCAACGCCAAGGCGGTCAACTTCGGCATCGTATACGGCATTTCCTCCTTCGGTCTGAGCCAGGGCCTGTCCATCTCCAGGAAAGAGGCGGCGGAATATATCGAAGCATATTTTAAGACCTATCCCGGCATCAAGGCTTTCCTGGACGGCCTGGTAAAGAGCGCCAGGGAAACGGGCTATGCCCTGACCATGTTCGGAAGAAGGAGACCCGTTCCGGAGCTGAAGTCATCCAACTTCATGCAGAGGTCCTTCGGAGAGCGTGTGGCCATGAATTCTCCCATCCAGGGATCCGGGGCGGACATCATGAAGACCGCCATGATCTCGGTCTGGGAGGAGATCAGGAGAAGAAATCTGAAGTCCGAGCTGATCCTGCAGATCCACGACGAACTCCTGGTGGAAACGGCTCCCGGAGAAGAGGAGACAGTAAAGAAGCTTCTGGAAGAAAAAATGAAAGCGGCCGCAGCCCTCAGGGTCTCTCTGGAAACAGACGTCCATGCGGGTACGGACTGGTATGAGGCAAAATAGAAAATGACCAGAATAATCGGCGTAACCGGCGGCGTAGGCTCCGGAAAATCGGAGATCCTTTCCTTTCTGCAGAAGAACTGCAACTGCGGAATCCTAAAGAGCGACGATGCGGCCAGAGATCTGGAAAAGAAAGGACAGGCCTGCTACGGGCCTGTCGTTTCCATTCTGGAAGAACATCCCACGGGAAGACCCCTTCTGGACGAAAACGGAGAGATCGATCCCGGGGAAATGGCCGCCAGGATCTTCGAAGACAGAAATCTTCTCAGGAAGATCAATCAGGTGGTGCATCCGGCCGTCATTGAGTATATAATGAATACCATTGCAAAGGAGCGGCAGGAGAATATCCATGACTTTTTTTTCCTGGAGGCTGCCCTGCTGATCGAGACCGGATTTCTTGATGTGGTCGACAGCATGTGGTATATCTACTGCGACGGGAAGGAAAGGAGAAGACGGCTGAAGGCCTCCAGGGGCTATTCGGACGAAAAGATCGACAAAATCATGGCGGCCCAGCTTTCGGACGAAAAATTCCGGGAATGCTGCGACGTGGTCATCGACAACAGCGCTTCTCTTGCCTATTCGGAAGAACAGATCAGAAAGGCACTGAATTTATGAGATTTGAAAGTATTGCCAGCGGAAGCAGCGGCAATTGTATTTATATAGGCTCGGATACCACCCATGTCCTCATCGACGTGGGGATCAGCCGCAAGAGAACGGCGGATGCCCTGCACGACCTGGACCTGGATCTGAGGGACATTAACGGGATCTTTCTCACCCATGAGCACAGCGACCACATCACGGGTCTTCCCGTCATAGCCAAAAAGACGGACATGCCCATCTATGCCACGGAAGGGACCATCTTTGAGATACTGAGGATGTCAAAGTTCCAGGAGATCGATCCGGCCCGTTTCATTCCCGTCAGGGCGGACGAAAAGGTGATCGTGGGAGACCTGGTGGTGGACCCTATGAAGATCTCCCACGACGCTGCGGAGCCCGTGGGATACAGAGTCCGCTACGGGTCCAAAAAGGCCTGCGTCTGCACGGACCTGGGGTGCTACAGCGACTATACGGTGGAGTGCCTGAAGGATTCGGACGTGGTCCTGATCGAAGCCAACCACGACGTCAACATGCTGCAGGTGGGGCCCTATCCCTATCCTCTCAAGCAGAGGATCCTGGGACGGAGAGGACACCTGTCCAATGTCAGCAGCGGACAGCTCCTTTCCAGGATCCTGAACGACCATATGAAGGGGATCTTTCTGGGGCATCTGAGCCAGGAGAACAATCTGCCGGAGCTGGCCTATGAGACCGTCAGGGTGGAACTGATGGACGCGGAGAGCCGCTACAGGGCGGAGGACCTTCCCATCCGTGTGGCAGACAGAAAGAAAGTCTCGGGACTGGTGGAATTCTGATCCCGATTTGCCTAAAGAAGAGCCGTTTTCAGGCAGGAAGAGGTTTAGTTTATGAAAAGAGCTATCATTACCGTCGTAGGAAAGGACACCATAGGCATCATCGCCGGAGTCTGCGGATATCTGGCCCAGAACCGGATCAACATCCTGGATATCTCCCAGACCATTGTTTCCGGCTATTTCAACATGATGATGATCGTGGACGTCAGCGGGCTTGAAAAGTCCTTCGGAGACATGGCGGACGAACTGGCGGCCCTGGGCCGTGATCAGATCGGCGTGCAGATCAAGTGCCAGAAGGAAGAAATCTTCGATCTGATGCACAGGATCTGACGGGGAAGCGGGAAAGGATACAGGCATGATCAACTTTTCGGAAGTCAGCGAAACAAATGCCATGATCGAAAAGGAGAACCTGGATGTCAGGACCATAACCATGGGCATCTCTCTCCTGGACTGCATCGATTCCGATCTGGAAACGCTGAAGAAAAATATATACGACAAAATCTACAAAAGCGCAAAAGACCTGGTCAGGACGGGAGAGGAGATCTCCCATGACTACGGGATCCCCATCGTGAATAAGAGAATCTCGGTGACGCCCATTGCCCTGATCGGGGGAAGCGCCTGCCGCAGCACGGACGATTTCGTGGAGCTGGCCCTGACCCTGGACAGAGCGGCCAGAGACGTGGGCGTCAACTTCCTGGGAGGCTATTCCGCTCTGGTCTCCAAGGGAATGACCGGGGCCGACAGGCTCCTGATCGAGTCCATTCCAGACGCCCTCTCAAGGACAGAGTTCGTCTGCTCTTCGGTCAATGTGGGTTCCACCAGGACCGGCATCGACATGGACGCCGTCAGGCTTCTTGGCAGGGTGATCCGGGAGATGGCCGAAAAAACGGCCGACAGGGATTCCCTGGGCTGCGCCAAGCTGGTGGTATTCTGCAATGCCCCGGACGACAACCCCTTTATGGCAGGGGCCTTCCACGGGGTCACGGAAGCGGACAGGATACTCAACATAGGCGTCAGCGGACCCGGCGTTGTCAAAAAGGCCCTGGAATCGGTCCACGGGGAGAGCTTTGAGGTCCTTTGCGAAACTGTGAAAAAGACGGCCTTCAAGGTCACGAGGGTAGGACAGCTGGTAGCCAGGGAAGCTTCCCAGCGCCTGGGCGTCCCCTTCGGCATCATCGACCTGTCCCTGGCGCCCACTCCCGCCATCGGAGATTCCGTGGCGGACATCCTCTGCGAGATGGGACTGGAATACGCGGGCGCTCCCGGCACCACGGCGGCCCTGGCCCTTCTGAACGACCAGGTCAAAAAGGGCGGCGTTATGGCATCCTCCTATGTGGGCGGCCTCTCCGGCGCCTTTATCCCGGTCAGTGAAGACCAGGGCATGATCGACGCCGTAAAGGCCGGCGCTCTGACCCTGGAGAAGCTGGAAGCCATGACCTGTGTATGCTCCGTAGGGCTTGATATGATCGCTCTTCCCGGCGACACAAAGGCTTCCACCATTTCCGGCATCATCGCCGACGAGATGGCCATCGGCATGGTCAACCAGAAGACCACCGCCGTCCGCGTCATCCCCGTGATCGGAAAGGGAGTGGGAGAACAGGTGGAATTCGGAGGACTTCTGGGCTATGCGCCCATCATGAGCGTCAATCCCTTCTCCTGCGAGGAATTCATTGCCAGGAAAGGCAGGATCCCTGCGCCCATCCACAGCTTCAGGAACTGATAAGGTAAAAATGTATCAGTAAAATGTCACTGATATTTACGTTTTTGACTTTTACATTTGGCAATTCTGCCCGGATAGACTATAATATTTCCAGAAAGTGTTAAATGCAGTGACGGTTTGACGCTTGCATAACAATTATCCATGAATGGAAAGGCGGTAATATTATGGGATTTGAAAAAACCATTGACGTAACGGCGCTTGGCGAGCTGCTGATCGACTTTACGGATCACGGTATCAGTGATCAGGGCAACCCCGTTCTGGAAGCAAATCCGGGCGGCGCACCCTGCAACGTTCTGGCCATGCTCAATAAGGTAGGCATGAAGACTGCCTTCATCGGCAAGGTCGGCAATGACATTTTCGGCCGCATGCTGAAGAAGAGGACCGAGGCGGAAGGCATCGACATGAGCGGTCTGGTCATGGACGAAGAGATCCATACCACGCTTGCTTTCGTTGAAAAACTTCCCAACGGCGACAGGGACTTTTCCTTCTACCGTAAGCCCGGCGCCGATATCATGCTGACAAAAGACGAAGTCCTTGCCCACAGGGATCTGATCGAAAAGGCAAAGATCTTCCACCTGGGCACTCTGTCCATGACAGACGAGCCTGCCAACGAGGCCACCGTGGAAGCCCTTAAGATCGCTAAGGAAGCCGGCTGCATCATTTCCTTCGACCCCAACCTCCGTCCCCCTCTCTGGGATACGGAAGAGCACGCCAAGGAAAAGATCCGCTACGGACTGGGCCTGTGCGACGTCCTGAAGATCTCCGACAACGAGATCGAATTCATGACCGGCGAAAAGGACCTGGACAAGGGCATCCACATGCTGATCGACGAGTACAAGATCCCTCTGGTATTCGCCACCTACGGACCCGACGGCTCCAAGGCCTTCTATAAGGGAATCGAAGTGTATGTGGAAGGCTTCGCAAATCCCAATACCATCGAGACCACCGGCGCAGGCGACACCTTCTGCGGCAGCGCTCTCTACCACATCATCAAAAACGGCGGCATCGAAGGCTTCGACGAGGAGTCCCTGAAGGCTCTTCTGACCTATGCAAACGCTGCAGCTTCTCTGATCACCACCAGAAGAGGCGCTCTCAGCGTCATGTCCACCGAGGAAGAAATCCTGGCCTACAAGGCATCCTACGGCCGTTAAGAGCCCGGGAACAGGGATCCTTCGGCCATCCTGATTCACAGGGGAAGTATTTAAGAGAGTCCGGGACACAGGTCCCGGGCTCTCCCTTTTTTTCTTCTTGCAAAAGAGCAGAAGACCGTATATAATTCAATTCGTACCTGCAGGTATAGTACATCGGTAGTATGCCAGCTTCCCAAGCTGGAGAGACGGGTTCGATTCCCGCTACCTGCTTTTAAAATGCCGGGAATGACGAAGAGAGTCCATTTCCGGCACTTTTGTTTTATTCTGTGACTGCCAGGTGACAAAAACCCCCTCCTTCCCTTTTCCGGGGAGGGACCGGGACGCTTCCTGCCATCTTTATGGTTTGCAAAGGAAAATACTTTGTTCTATCATTAAGTCTGTAAAGGCAGAAGAATAAGAAGAGAGGATCTGCTTCCGGGGCGGACGCAGTGCCCTCCTTCCGTTTGAGAAAGGTAAACTGAATGAGAAAAGAACTCGGACTTGCCCAGATCAAAGAAACAGAGTTTTCCCTGCTCTGCGCCTTTGATGATTTCTGCAGAGAAAACGGGCTTTATTATACACTGTGCGGAGGCACTCTTCTGGGAGCGGTCCGCCACAAAGGCTTCATCCCCTGGGACGACGACATCGATGTCTTCATGCCCAGGCCCGATTATGACAGGATCCTGGAGGGAAAGGATCTGAAGACAGAAGGCCTTCCTTCCTATATGAAGATCGTCAGCTGGAGGACCGGAGAATCCATTTATCCCTTCATCAAGCTGGTGGATAACAGGACATACCTGGATAAGAAATATACGGACGCCGGCGAAAAGGCGGAGCATATCTGGATCGATATCTTCCCCGTGGACGGCCTGCCCGAAACAAGAAGCGAAGTGGAAAAGCTCTATAAGAAGGTGATCTTCCACAGAAAGCTGATCCTTCTCAAGTACGCCAAGTCCGGAGAAGGAAAGACGGCCCTGAAAAAGGCACTGAAGCCCCTGATCAAACCCTTCATTTCCCTCATGGATCCCGTAAAAATGTGCGAGAACCTCAATAAGGAATCCAATGTAAGGGACTTTAACGCCAGCCCCCATGTGGGAGGCGTCCTCTGGGGCTACGGCCCTCAGGAGAGGATGGACAAAGCTTCCTTTTTAAAGAGCACGCCCGTGGAGTTCGAGGGCAGGACCTTCCCTGCTCCCTCCAACTACCATGAATATCTGACAGGGCTCTATAAGGACTACATGCAGCTTCCGCCGGAGGACCAGCGGATGACCCACGATATGACAGCTTATCTTGAAGAAGAAGGAGACTGAACGCTTTGAAATACTTTATCCAGGAACTGCAGGATGACGAAGGCCTGCAGAAGACAGCCGGCATAAAGGCCAGAGACGACGTGGACAACATCCTTGCTTCCATGGGCTATATGCCTCTGCGCATCGTTGTGGACCAGAACAAAAGAAAAGAGGCAGGAAGCCTTGAAAGCCTGAAGATCCATTATGACATCGGCCGGATCTGGAAAGAGGCCCTGCAGGATCTGGGAAAGGGAGACACTCTGGTGATCCAGTTCCCGGTCAGCAGCCACTCTGTCATGATCGCCCGTCAGGTCAGGAGATGCCAGAAGAGAGGGACCAGGATCGTTCTTCTGATCCACGACCTGGAGACCCTCCGCGTCCTGACAAGGGACGATATCAAGCCCTGGGTCAGGGCCAGGATCCTGATGGAAGAGGGCGACCTGTTAAAGAGGGCGGACTGCATCATCGCCCATAACCGGCATATGAGAAAGAAGCTCATGGAGATGGGCTATAAGGGAGAGAGGATCATCAGCCTGAAGATCTTTGACTACCTGATCCCCGGAGCGGAGGAAGGAAGGAGCCTTGACAGAGAGCGGAACAGGAACATGCCCCTGATCATCGCAGGCGCCCTGCTCCGCCACAAGGCTGGATATATCTATGAACTGCCCGCAGACCAGACCTTTAACCTCTACGGCAAGGGCTATGAGGAAGAGGGAAAGGAAAATATCTTCTACCACGGAGCCCTGATGCCGGACGACCTTCCCTTTGAACTGGAAGGAAGCTTCGGCCTTGTGTGGGACGGCAGCACCGCCTCCACCTGCGCGACCGGCTACGGGGAATATCTGAAGATCAACAATCCCCACAAGACTTCTCTCTATCTGGCTTCCCAGATCCCGGTCATCATCTGGAAAGAGGCCGCTCTGGCAGAGTTCGTGGAGCATTACGGATGCGGCTTTTCCGTGGCGTCCCTCTCCGAGATCCCTGCAAGGATCGCTGCCATGACGGATGAAGAATATCAGGAGATGCTGCAGAACTGCCGGAAGATGTCAAAGCGCCTCCGGGCCGGCTGGTATACCAGGCAGGCTCTGGAAGAGGCGGATCCTGTCTGAATAAAGAAGCGGAAGCTGTAAAAAGGCTGTTCCCGCGGTCGCTATTGACCGCAGGAACAGCCTTTGTCTGTGTGTAGAGCCTTATAGGAAGCATCAGGTCCCGGGACGGAAGACCAGGGACTGATCGTCCATCCGGTCGATGACAGCGCAGCTGACGATATCGTAGCCCCGGCTTCGCAGATCATCGCCCCCTCCCTGGAAGCCTTTTTCGATGGCGATTCCGATGCCGGCCACCTGGGCCCCGGCGGTATGACAGATGCTGATCAGGGCTTTCATGGCTTCGCCCCTGGCCATAAAGTCATCCACCAGAAGGACTCTGTCCCGGGAGGTCAGGAATTCTTTTGACAGGGTGATGTTGAAGTTGCGCTTGTGGGTGTAGGAATGGCAGGTGGAAACGTAAACGTCGTCTTCCGGGTTCACTTTTCTGGACTTCTTTCCAAAGACCACGGGGACGCCGAAGCAGAGGGCCGCCATACAGGCGATGGGAATGCCGGAGGTCTCAATGGTCACGATCTTTGTGATGCCCGCGTCCCTGTAGTGTTCGTAAAATACCTTTCCGATCTCTCCCAGGAAAGCCAGATCCAGCTGATGATTCAGAAAGCTGTCCACTTTCAGAATCTCCCCGGGGCGGACCTGACCGTCTTTCAGGATACGTTCTTCCATAAACTTCATAGCCGTTCTCCTTTGCTTCTGTCAAATCTAAAGCGGGTTGCCGATACCTGTATTTATTTTAACAGGCTCCGTTTGTCTGAACAATCCGTACTTTCGCCATTCCGGCATGTCTGTTATAATCATCTGTGGATAAAAACAAGACAGTTTGCACCTGCCTGACCTGCTTTACGGGCAGCGGCAAGGAAAGCGTGACAGAGAATGATCGATATATACGGTACACTGGGACCTTCCTGCAGCAATGTAAAAACGCTGGAGGAAATGTTTGACGCGGGCATGACCGGGATCCGGGTCAATCTTTCTCATGCGGGTCTGAGGGAGAGCGCGGACAGGATGGAGCTGCTCCATACCGCCGCCAGGGCCAGAGGCATTACTCCCCAGATCCTCATCGATCTCCAGGGGCCCGAGCTCCGTGTGGGCCGGCTGAAAGAACCGGTCAGCATGAAGGAGGGCGGGAAAGTCCTCCTGGGAGAGGGAGGCATCCCTGTGCCGGCCATCGTTCTGGAACATATCCGGGAAGGCAACGAGATCCTCATGGACGACGGAAGGATCCTTCTTAAGGTCCTTTCCGCAGGGGAAGAGAGGGCCGGAGCCCTGGTCCTTCGGGGCGGACTTCTGCAGAGCAGGAAAAGCATTGCCGTCCACGGGGTAAAGATCCATCCTCCCACCATGACAGAGGAGGACCGGAGAAATATCGCCGATGCGGTCGCCTTCGGGGTCACGGGGATCATGCAGCCCTTTGTCCGAAACAGGCAGGATCTGGTGGAGGTAAAGGCGGCGCTGAAGGAAGCGGGTGCGGAAAGCCTTACCCTGATCGCCAAGATCGAGAACCGGGAAGGCATGAAAAAGCTTCCCGAGCTCCTGAAGGAAGCGGATATGATCTGCATTGCCCGGGGAGACCTTGGCAACGACATGGATCTGTGGAACCTGCCCGCGGCCCAGAAGGAAATAGCAAAGGCCTGCCTGGAGGCGGGGGTGCCCTATTTCGTGGCCACCCAGATGCTGACCAGCATGGAGGAAAGGGCGGTGCCCACCAGGGCGGAGGTATCGGATATCTTCAATACGGCGGCCGACGGGGCTTCCGGCGTCATGATCACAGGAGAATCCGCCGTGGGAAAATATCCCGTGGAAGCCATCCGCTACCTGGCCAATACGGCCAGAGCCGGAGAGGAATACAGAAAAAAGCAGATGAAAGGCTGAAGGGCGCATGGAAATACTTGAGACCAGAGGCTTCTGGTATAAGGGCAACATGCATATGCATACCACCAGGTCGGACGGGGCCCTGGATCCGGAGGAGGCTGTCCGCCTCTACCGGGAGGCAGGCTATGATTTCATAGCCCTGACGGACCACAGGAGGGTCAATTCCCTGGAGGAATACGAAGATTTCGTTATACTGAACGGGGCCGAGTGGGATACCGGAAATCTGCGCAGCATTCCCGTATACCACATCGTGGGCGTAGGCATGAAGGAGAACATGCCCGATGTATACGGCATGGCCCTCTACAGGAGCGGCAGGCAGCCCACACCCCAGGAGATCATAGACGCCATCAACGAAGCCGGGGGAGCGGCCATCCTGGCCCATCCCGCCTGGTCCGTCATGACGGCGGAGGAGATGATGAATCTGAGGGGCCTTGCAGCCGCGGAGATTTACAACACCGTTTCCGGCCTTCCCTGGAACCCGGACAGGGCGGATGCCTCCGTCTATTTCGATATCTGGGCCAAGAACGGAAAACTGGTCCCCTGCATGGCGGCGGACGACGCCCACCACTACGACGGAGACCAGACAAGGTCCTTTACCATGGTCAATGCCCCGGAGCTGACCAGGAACGGGATCATGTATGCCATAAGGAGAGGAAACTTTTATGCCAGCCAGGGCCCCCGCTTCGAAAGGATCTCCTACGGAGAGGGGACCGTCAGCGTACAGTACAGCCCGGATGTGGATCTGGTATATTTTGTGACCAACACTCCCTGGGGAGACGACAATATACAGCAGGCGGACGAAGACTGCATTGCACAGTACAGGGCCGGCAGGACCGACACGTTCTGCAGGATCGTCCTGATGGACAGGCAGGGAAGGAAGGCATGGTCCTCTCCATTTTCCCTGCGGGGGAGGTAGAAAGATGAGATGTCCCTATTGCGGTAAAGACAATACCAGAGTCGTGGATTCCAGACCGGTGGAAGAGGATAATTCCATCCGCAGAAGAAGAGTCTGCGACATCTGCTCCAGACGCTTCACCACCTATGAAAAGATCGAGACCATTCCCATGATCGTCATTAAAAAGGACAATAACCGGGAGACCTACGACAGGGCCAAGATCGAGGGAGGCATACTCCGTGCCTGCCATAAGAGGCCTGTTTCCATGGCCCAGATCCGGAAGATGGTCTATGAGATCGAAACAGAGATCTTTGACCGTGAGGAAAAGGAGATCGATTCCAAGGAGATCGGCGAAATGGTCATGGACAGACTGCATGACCTGGATCCGGTGGCCTATGTGAGATTTGCTTCGGTCTACCGCGAATTCAAGGATGTGGAGACCTTCATGGACGAACTGAAAAAGGTCCTGAACAGCGAAACCGCCAGAAAGTAAGGAGGTCCCATGGACAGAAGCATGATCGACGGAAGGACTGCCGTTTACGGCCTTATGGGAGACCCGGTGGAACATACCCTGTCCCCGGCCATCCATAACACCATGGCGGATCTGACCGGCATGAACCTGGCCTATCTGCCCTTTCACGTTCCCGCGGGATGCGATCTGGGAGTAGTGCTGAAAGGGGCCCATGCCCTGGGGATCCGCGGCATGAACGTGACGGTGCCCCATAAAAAGGCCGTCATGCCCTTCCTGGAAAGGATCAGCCCTGAGGCCGGGGCCGCAGGAGCTGTCAATACCCTGGTCCGTACGGAGACGGGATACGAGGGCTTTAATACCGATGTACTTGGCCTTTCGGAGAATATTTCGGAGGCCGGGGTCTCCCTGACCGGGAAAAAGGTGGTTCTGATCGGAGCCGGCGGGGCCGCCAGGGCGGCGGCCTATCTCTGCGGAAGAGACAGGGCCGGGAAGCTTTATATAGCAAACAGGACCCTGGAGAACGCGGAAAGGCTCAGGAAGGAAGTGCAGGGGACCTGGCCGGACCTTCCCGTGGAAGTTATGCCCATGGAGGACCTTGGCACTTCCGGGGAAAGAGATCTGATCGCCTTCCAGTGCACCAGCGTGGGGCTTTACCCCGCCTGCGACAGGGCCCCTGTGACAGACCCAGCCTTCTACAAAAGACTGATCCATGCCTTCGATACCATCTACAGACCAGAAAAGACTCTGTTCATGAAGATGGCGGAGGAAGCCGGAGCCGGCACTGCGGGAGGCCTCGGAATGCTGCTCTGGCAGGGGCTGAAGGCTTATGAGATCTGGACCGGGATCCGGGCGGACAAAGACCAGGCCCTGCAGATCCGGTCCCGCCTGGAAGCATTTCTGAAGGAAGAGGGATAAGGCGGATGCAGGAAGGAAATATCATACTTACGGGATATATGGGCAGCGGAAAGTCCACGGTGGGAAGGGCCCTGGCCTCTCTTACCGGCATGACCTTCCAGGACCTGGACCTTCTTCTGGAGGAAAGGTCCGGCATGTCCGTAAGCCGGATCTTTGAGCTGGAGAGCGAAAAAGGCTTCAGGGACAGGGAAAGTGCCCTGATCCGGGACCTTATAAATGAGGGCAGGACCGGCATGGTCTACGCCACGGGGGGAGGCGCTCCCCTCAGGGAAGAAAACAGAAAGCTCCTGAAGCGCCTTGGGCGCGTTATCTGGCTGGACGTAACCGCAAAGACGGTCACGGAAAGGCTTGCGGGCGCATCGGACAGGCCCCTCCTTATGAGGCCGGACAGGGAAGAGGCGATCAGGGCCATGCTGGAAGAGCGGCGGAGCGCCTACGCTTCCTGCGCGGACAAAAGGGTCTGCGCGGACGGAAAGCGCCCAGAGGAAATAGCCCGGGAGATCCTTTCCCGGGAGGAGGAATGTGAATGAAGATACTTGTCATCAACGGCCCCAATCTCAACTTCCTGGGGATCCGGGAAAAGGGGATCTACGGGGAAAAGAGCTATGAGGACCTGCTTTCCATGATCCGGAAAAAGGCGGATGAGATGGGAACGGAAGTCGACTGCTTCCAGAGCAACCACGAGGGAGCCATCATCGACAGGCTCCAGGAGGCCTATTTCGAAAAGGTGGACGGAATCGTCATCAATCCCGGTGCCTACACCCACTATTCCTACGCCATTCACGACGCCCTGAAGGCCCTTTCCATGACCAAGGTGGAGGTCCATATCTCCGACGTGGACGCCAGGGAAGCCTTCCGCCATGTGTCCGTGACCCTTCCGGCCTGCGATCATCAGATCAAGGGAAAAGGCCTTTACGGCTACCTGGAAGCCATGGATTACATAGCGGCTAAAAAACAGGGTTGAAAATTGTAGAATGTCATTGTAAAATTGTTACAGTTTATTTGCGATATTTTCAGGAGGTATATACTTATGATTTCTGCCAGTGAATTCAGAAACGGCATCACGATTGAAAAGGATGGCAGCGTTTTAGAAGTTGTAGAATTCCAGCATGTTAAACCCGGCAAAGGCGGCGGAAGTGTCAGAACCAAGTTAAAAGGCATTATCCACGGCCGTGGGAACGAGACTTCCTTCAGACCCACTGAAAAATTCCCTCAGGCCCGTATCGAGAAGAAGGAATATCAGTATCTGTATCTGGACGGCGATCTCTATGTATTTAT